>Ga0209888_1000039_pt1 | contig 98343 bp, 94 predicted proteins | sample OrgsoiDNA_201059_FD_185807 | JGI IMG/M metagenome (GOLD analysis project Ga0209888, IMG submission 185807) | Permafrost soil microbial communities from the Arctic, to analyse light accelerated degradation of dissolved organic matter (DOM) -... | ecosystem: Environmental > Terrestrial > Soil >...
GCAGATGGTCATTGACCTCAGCAAAGGTCAGATAGCCTTGCTCCTTACCACGGGTGACAAGTAGCTTAAGCTGTGACTGCGGGTTTTGCTCCATAAGACGGTATCCACACTTCAGAGTATTTGGGTTGGTGTTGGTCAGCGAAACCGCCAACAATAACGTTTACCCGTTAGGGTATAGGGGCGTTTACTTGTTGCCGCGGCCCACAAGAGCGGCATAGCGCGGGACGGTGTCCCACTTTTTATCGGCACTTAAGCCGTTTGTTCAGTTGCCCATGTGTTCAGGCTTAATTCTTTTTAGCTAAAACCTGATTCAGTGAACTGACCTCGGTACGTTCTTCCGGGCTGAGTCCATGCGTGCGGGCTTTAGCAATTAATATTTCGAGCCGTTGCTCTAAAATCGAGTCATACAGGCTGGCCAGCGTGGCGCGAAACTCTTCTTCGACCATATCCTCAACGATCATATGGTTCCATGTCGCCAGAGTTTCAAGCTGCTGGTAGAACTTATTGTCGCGGTACAATTCAAGCAACTGGCCCGTGGTTAGCCCCGGTTGGGCTAAGCAAGTGTTTACCAACTCAGTAAACAGATCCAGCCCTGGCTGCTTCGCTTGTTCCAATCCTTGCAGTGAGGGTATAAGTGTAGCCAGTTGTGGGTTTTGTACCAGTAACCCTATAAGTATACGCATGGTTGTGCGTTTTAGCTGGGGCGCCTGGTAGGTATTCCCGCTGTCGGCAAGCTTTGGCATCAGTTTTTCAAGCTGGTTGTCATCAAGAATGCCGAGCTTATTGCCTAACTGCTGCCGCAAGTACATCCGTAGCGTTTCTCCTGGTACCTGACGAATCAAAGGCAGGGCCAGCATGCTCAATTTAGTGCGCCCGTCGGGGCTGCTTAAATCAACCTGCGGCATCAGCGATTCAAACAGGAAGGTTGAGAGTGGCTGCGCCTGCTCCATCCGTTGTTCAAACGCGGCTTTACCTTCTTTGCGTACCAGCGTGTCAGGATCTTCGCCATCGGGTAAAAACATAAAGCGTAGCTGACGGCCATCGTTGAGATACGGCAGGGCCGTTTCCAGTGCGCGCCAGGCGGCTTCGCGCCCGGCTCTGTCGCCGTCATAGCAACACACCACGTTATCAGTGGCGCGGAACATCAACTGAATGTGGTCGGCAGTGGTCGACGTGCCCAGAGATGCAACGGCATAATCGATGCCAAATTGCGCCAGTGCGACGACGTCCATATACCCTTCGACAACCAATAATCGCAGAGGTGTCGGGTGTTTCAGTTGAGCTTCATACAGGCCATACAACTGGCGGCCTTTATGGAAAATCTCGGTTTCCGGCGAGTTCAGGTATTTCGGCGTACCCTCGCCTAAAACCCTGCCACCAAAGGCAATCACGCGGCCGCGTTTGTCGCGGATCGGGAACATCACCCGTTCGCGGAAACGATCATAGCTGCGTCCGTTGTCATTGGTGACCAACATACCGGCGTCAATTAATGAGGCTTTGTCATCGGCATTTTTGCCAAAACGCTTAAGCGCGTTGTCCCAGCCCGGCGGGGCGAAACCTATGGCAAAATGGGTAATAACGTCTTCACTTAAGCCACGCTGAGAAAGGTATTCTCTGGCAGGAGCACCGGCGGGTTGTTTAAGTGACTGTTGATAGAAGGCGGCAAGCGGCTCCATCAACTGGTAGAGGCTTTGACGCTGATGGCGCTCCATTTGGCTTGGACCTGTGCCTGCTTCGTACGGCACTTCCAGACCCTGCATTGTCGCGAGTTCCTCGATACTTTCAACAAACTCAAGTCTGTCGTAGTTCATCAGGAAGTCGACGGCATTGCCGTGCGCTCCACAGCCGAAACAATGATAAAATTGCTTATCGCTGTTTACGGTAAATGAGGGTGTTTTCTCATGGTGGAAAGGGCAACACGCGTGGTAATTCTTGCCTTGTTTCTTCAGCTTTACGCGAGCATCGATAAGATCCACGATGTCGACACGAGCCAGCAAGTCATTGATAAATACGCGCGGAATTCTCCCAGCCATAAGCCCCTTACTCACTAGCCTATAAACGAGAACAAGCCGCGCATTCCTTTCGGAAAGCACGGCATGCGTATGCAACTACTCATCGATTTGTGTGTTTCTGCGAAAGCAAAAACACACGGTGGGGTTACCCCCGAAGATTAATACAGACGAGTGCGGCGTGCGTTTTCGCGAGCCAGTTTCTTGGCGTGGCGTTTTACTGCAGATGCTTTGGCGCGTTTACGTTCGGTAGTCGGTTTTTCATAGAACTCACGACGACGAACTTCTGCCAGAACACCCGCTTTTTCGCAGGAACGCTTGAAGCGACGCAGAGCTACGTCGAACGGCTCGTTTTCACGTACTTTAATTACAGGCATGTGCCTCTCACCTCGATAAAATCGGTTTGTTTGCTGGTTTGTACCAGCACATTTCAAAATGGTGCGGAATTTTACTCCAACTTGCGCTTCGTTGTAAAGCATAACGGCAAATTGAAGCTGCGCCTTCCAACCCATCTATTCCAAAAGTGCGCTCGCTTTTGCGTCGGCCGGCGATTATATACCAATCAACTTAAATTGCTCGACATTAATTGGCGAAGGTGCAGGATTTACTTAGCAGAAGCAGCGCCGTGCGGGCGTTGTATGGTAAACTGCGCGCCGCAAGTTAGCGTGAAAACAAGATGGGAAAGGTGATGCGAGTACTGGGTATAGAAACGTCCTGCGATGAAACCGGAATTGCGGTCTACGACAGCGAAGCCGGTTTGTTAGCCAACCAACTGTATAGTCAGGTAAAACTGCATGCTGATTACGGCGGTGTCGTGCCTGAGCTGGCATCGCGCGACCATGTGCGCAAAACCATTCCGTTGATCCAGGCGGCGCTGAAGGAAGCCGGGTTAACCGCGCAGGATATCGACGGCGTGGCCTATACCGCAGGCCCTGGTTTAGTGGGAGCGCTGCTGGTGGGGGCTACCATCGGACGCTCGTTAGCCTTCGCCTGGGGCGTTCCTGCGGTGCCAGTTCATCATATGGAAGGCCATCTGCTGGCACCCATGCTGGAAGACAATCCGCCTGATTTTCCTTTCGTTGCGCTGCTGGTCTCCGGTGGCCACACGCAGTTAATCAGTGTGACCGGCATCGGTCAGTATGAACTGCTGGGGGAATCCGTTGATGACGCCGCAGGCGAAGCCTTCGACAAGACCGCAAAATTGCTGGGCCTGGACTACCCCGGTGGCCCGATGCTGTCAAAAATGGCGCAGCAGGGCACGCCAGGGCGCTTTACGTTCCCGCGTCCGATGACTGACCGCCCCGGCCTTGATTTCAGCTTCTCCGGCCTGAAAACGTTCGCCGCCAATACCGTTCGCGCCAATGACAGCGACCCGCAAACCCATGCTGATATTGCCCGCGCTTTTGAAGATGCCGTGGTGGATACGCTGGCGATTAAATGCAAACGCGCACTCGATCACACCGGCTTCAAGCGTCTGGTGATGGCCGGCGGTGTCAGTGCGAACCGCACGCTGCGGGCTAAATTGGCGCAGATGATGCAAAAACGCGGTGGTGCTGTCTTTTATGCGCGGCCTGAATTTTGTACCGATAACGGCGCAATGATTGCTTATGCGGGGATGGTACGGTTGGGCAGCAGTCAGAATACAGATTTGAGTATCTCAGTACGGCCTCGCTGGCCGTTGGCCGAGCTTCCGCCGGTCTGAGACGGGGCTGCGACTGCGTTGCTGCGGCGGCTCAAAATGCTCACATACTGATGTATGCTGCGCTTCTTCACCTTCTTGCGCCTTGTCTCGCTCCCGTTCAGACCGGCTTAGATGGAGTGAATTGAGCCAAAAAAAACGACCCGATGAGGTCGTTTTTTTATTTCTCTTTTCTGGCGCTATTTTTCGCTTTCGGCTTTTTTGGCGGCTTCCAGCGCGGCCTTTTTGGCGGCGCGCTTCTCTTTCCACTTATCCCAGATCTTGGTTTCCTGTCGGCGCCATAAGCGCTGAATATTGTCATGATGACGCAACAGAATCAGGCAGGAGAGCATCGCGACGGGGAAGGTGAACTGTGGCTTGAACCACCAGACATAGAATGGCGCAATCAGCGCACTGACGATGGCGCCCAGCGATGAATAGCCGCTCAGGAGAACGGTCAACAGCCACGTGCCGGTCATCAGACCGGTCAGGTCCCAGCCGATAGGCGCGATGGCACCAAACGCTGTGGCGACCCCTTTCCCGCCTTTAAAGCGGAAGAACACCGGATAGATGTGTCCGACGCAGGCCGCGATAGCGGTCAGGCCAAGATACATCGGTGGAATATTCAGGCGATATGCCAGCCAGACAGGCAACATGCCTTTCAGGACATCGAAAATCAGTACCGTTGCGGCCGCAGCACGACCGCCAATCCGTAAAACATTGGTTGCACCGGGATTGCCGGAACCTTGCCTTCGGGGATCGGGTAACCCTGCTACCCGGCAGACCAGAATTGCACTGGAAATCGAGCCGCAAAGGTAGGCGAAAATAATCATGCCAAGCGCGGTAGCACTCATAACGCAGTTCCGTCTAATAAGGGTCGTGTTAATCGTAACATCTATGGATAATACGCATTTTCCGCCGGAAGTGGTATCCGGCTGACCCAAAAACAGAGAAACGCGTGATGGATATCGTATTTATTGAGCAACTGAATGTAATCACTACCATTGGCGCTTATGAGTGGGAACAAACCATCAAGCAGAAACTGGTATTCGATATCGAAATGGCCTGGGATAACCGCCAGGCTGCCGCCAGTGACGATGTGAATGACTGTTTGAGTTACGCCGATGTCAGCGAAGCGGTGATCAAGCATGTGTCATCGCAGAATTTCGCGCTGGTTGAACGCGTGGCTGAAGAAGTGGCTGCCCTGCTGTTGGCGCGTTTTAACTCGCCATGGGTGCGCATCAAATTGAGTAAGCCCGGCGCAGTGGCACAAGCTGCCAACGTCGGTGTGATGATTGAGCGTGGCGTGCGCAGTTAATGCGCCTTCTGAAAAATACAACGTAAAGTGTAAATTTCAGAAACTGATGACGCGAATGTTTGTCATAAGAATGCGTTATAAAGACAGAGTTTACATTGGATGACGTTGTCTGGGCGGCACCTTGATGATGCCGCTTTTTATTGTCTGGCTTTTGTTCTGTTTTGTCATAAAACAGACTGTTTATATTTCTTAAGGGTTGGGACATTTAATGGTAATTGAAAGCCATTCTTTACTGGTTGCCGTCATTTTAGGTGTGGTCGAAGGGCTGACCGAGTTTCTACCGGTATCTTCCACGGGTCACATGATCATTGTGGGTAATTTGCTGGGTTTTACCGGTGATACCGCCAAATCCTTTGAAGTGATTATTCAACTGGGTTCGATCATGGCCGTGGTGGTGATGTTCTGGCGCAGGTTGTTTGGCATGATCGGGTTGCATTTTGGTAAACCACCGGCGCACGAAGGGACCGGCACCCGCCGGCTGAACCTTATCCATATTCTGCTCGGAATGTTGCCTGCAACCGTGCTGGGATTGCTGTTTCATTCGCAAATTAAGATGCTGTTTGAGCCGAAAAATGTCATGTACGCACTGGTTGTCGGGGGGATATGGCTGATTGCCGCCGAATGGCTGAAACCGAAAAAGCCCCGCGCTGAAGGTCTGGATGACATGACCTATTTTCAGGCCCTGATGATTGGCGTGTGTCAGTGTCTGGCGCTGTGGCCGGGTTTCTCCCGCTCAGGGGCGACTATCGGTGGGGGAATGCTACTGGGTGTCAGTCGTTTTGCCGCCTCAGAGTTCTCTTTCCTGCTGGCAGTGCCGATGATGTTAGGGGCGACTGTACTTGACCTCTATAAAAGCTACAGCTTCCTCTCTCTGGCCGATTTACCGATGTTCGCCACCGGTTTTGTGACGGCGTTTATCGTGGCACTCTTTGCTATCAAAGCGTTTCTGAGCGTGATTAAGCGCATCTCGTTTGTGCCATTTGCCATCTATCGTTTTGTCGTCGCAATAGCAGTGTACGTCGTATTTATTGCGTAATCCCCGTCATCCTTCGAGCTGCCTCTGCGTTGGCTGCCTTCATTCACCCCGGTCACTTACTTCCGTAAGCTCCCGGGGATTTATTCAGTTGCCGCCTTGATGCGGCTCGAATGATTTAGGGGAGCGCACTGAGATCAGTACATAACGTACTGTCTTACTGTTCAATATCCTGCGTTTTCTTCCATTCGCCAATTGCCTGGATACGGCGTTTTTTCAGTTCATCGCGGATAGCCGTTCCCTGCAAGCCAGACTCCACCACTTCCTTGATCGAGATGGTCTGCGCCACGGCGTAGGCTTCACGCAGATAATCGCCTTGCGGATACGGGGTGTGCTCAAAACCGGTGCGGCCACGGGCGTCTGCTTCGCTGGTCAAAATCATCTGCTCAAGACGCTGCGGCTTACGCCAGACGTCGATGGTGTCGAACAGTTTCAGAATCGTTTCCGGGCGAAGTTTATTGACTGTATGGATCAGATCATGGAATTCAGCAACCAGCTTGGCCAGTTCGCGAATGTGGGTTGGGACTTTTAGCCGCTGACACATATTCTCCACCAGTTTCACGCCCGCCGGGCCGTGGCCGTGATGATGGGGCCAGTATTCAGGTTTGGTCAGCCCTTTGCCAAGGTCATGACACAGCGCAGAGAAGCGGATATCCACGTCAGGCGTCAGTTCCGCAGCGACTTTCAGCGTCATTAACGTATGAATTCCTGTGTCGATTTCCGGGTGCCATTTCTCCGGCGCGGGGACGCCAAACAGCGCATCAAGTTCCGGGAACAGCACGTTTAGCGCACCGCAGTCACGCAGTACCTGAAAGAAAACCTGCGGGTTCTGCGTCTGCAACGCTTTCTCGGTTTCTTTCCAGACACGTTCTGGCGTCAACGCTGACAACTCACCGCTTTCGGCCATCTGCTGCATTAACTTTTGCGTTTCCGGGGCGACGTGAAAACCGAGATGGGCAAAGCGTGCGGCGAAGCGGGCGACGCGCAAGACGCGCAGCGGATCTTCGCCAAAGGCGTCAGAGACATGGCGCAGTACTCGTTGTTCGATATCCCGCTGGCCGTGGTAAGGGTCAAACAGTTCCCCTTCGGCACTTTTGGCAATGGCGTTGAGGGTCAGGTCGCGGCGCATCAGATCCTGTTCGAGGGTGACGTCCGGCGCGGCATAGCAGGTAAAACCGTTGTAACCGGCGCCGGATTTACGCTCGGTTCGTGCCAGCGCGTATTCATCGCGGCTGACCGGATGCAGAAACACCGGGAAATCTTTGCCGACCTGCTGATAGCCCTGCGCCAGCATGTATTCAGGGGTTGCACCCACGACGACCCAGTCATGTTCGGTCACCGGCAGATTTAATAAACTGTCTCGGACTGCGCCGCCGACCAGGTAGATCTTCATGGTATGGCTCCCGGATAAGAAGAAAATCAAAGCAATATTGCCTGAAAGCGGCACGAAAAGGCCGTCAATCCGTTCATCATAGCAAAATGCGGGGGCGCAATCTGCGGCTAACAGCAACGCAAAAAGGCACCGGAGTGCCTTTTAAAATGCGTAGTGCCTGAAGCGATAGCGGTAGGGCTTAGCTCATCCAGCGGTCATTTTTCTTACGACGCGGGACCAGGTGCGGCAGGATAAGACCGAGCAGCAGACCGACACCCGCGACGCCACCACCGTACATAAACCATTGTAAAATAATGGTACGTTGCTTGTCGTCCAGTTGTACGTTGACCGCGCTGACTTTCTTCTGCGCGACAATCAGCTGGTTTTTCAAATCCTGATTTTCTTTCTTCAGACCATTGATAATACCGTCGCTTGAGGCCACTTTTTGCTGCATTTCAGCAGTACGCTGGTTCCAGCTTGAGTCGATATTGGTCAACTTGTCTGTCAGCGTTTTCACCTGCTGTTCCAGATCGGGAACACGGGTACGGATGCTGGGAACGTTGCTCAACTGGTCGAGGGGGATCCAGGCAGTTTTGCCTTTTGAATCAACAATCTCACCATATTTAGTGCTGTCATTGACGCTGCGCAGGGTGACCTGTTCACCGGCATTCAACGTCCCTACGATACGATATTGATTACCCGGACCGCTGTGGATATAGGTGATCAGATCGTCGGAAATGTAGCGCTTTTCATCAGCGTGAGCGCCCCAAGTGATGCTTAAACTAAGCAAAGCGAGACCAATTAGGCGTAATTTCTGCATTTTTTCATCGTTTCTGAGTGAATTTATGGAACGCGATGTGTGAACCGACGTCATGAGCGGTTGATACTAAGGGCAACAGTTTGACGACGCAATGCATAAACAGGAATGGGAACTATCTTACTATCCCTTGATATGCGGCTTGCATCCAGACCCTGTGATAGAATTCCTTTCTATCACTAACGCCTTTTGTCGGCTTTATACAGCCTTTTGACATCCAGAACCCGGTGTGAAATCACTATGACCGTAGAAATAGAATTAAAATTTATCGCCACTGCCGCTGCTATCGCCGAATTGCCCGAGCAACTGGCGCAATTTGACAGCCAACATGCGGCACCGCAAAAACTGACCAACATCTATTACGAAACTGCCGACAACTGGATGCGCAACCATGATATGGGTCTGCGTATTCGCGGTTTCGACGATCAATATGAAATGACCATCAAAACCGCCGGCAGCGTGGTGGGTGGCTTGCACCAGCGCCCTGAGTACAATGTTGAGCTGAAAAAACCAACGTTGAAACTGAGCGCTTTTCCAAAAGATATCTGGCCGGAAGGTTGCAAAGTCGCCGCATTGCAAAAAGCCTTACTGCCGCTGTTTAGCACCACCTTCACGCGTGAGAAGTGGGTGATCACTTACCAGCAAAGCGAGATAGAACTGGGCCTTGATCAGGGTGAAGTGGTGGCCGGTGAGCTTTCTGAGCCGCTGTCTGAAATTGAGCTGGAGCTGAAAAAAGGCAACACCGCTGATTTACTGGCGCTGGCGGCACTGATTGGGCAAAACGGCGGGTTACGTCAGGGTGGCCTGAGTAAAGCCGCACGCGGTTACCATCTGGCTAAAGGCAATCCGGCCCGTGAGCCGCGTCCTTTGCCGGTATTTAAGGCTGCGCCGAAGGCGACTGTTGAGCAGGCTATGGCGGATACGCTGGCGCTGGCGATGGATCACTGGCAGTACCATGAAGAACTGTGGGTACGCGGCGATAAAACCGTGCGTTTGACCGTACTGCAGGCCGTTGAAACCGTACGCCAGATTCTGGTCATCTTCGGCGGGCTTATTCCGCGTAAAGCCTCTACTGAACTGCGTGCGTTGCTGACCGATTTAGTGCCGCTGCTGGAGAAAAAGGGCGCAGATGCTGAAGCCGTTTGCTACAGCGCGGCCTATCTGCAATGTAAGTTGGCGCTCACATCTTGGTTAGCGACACAGGCGTGGAAACCCTTCATTGATGAGAAGGCCCAGAAGAAACTCGACGGTTCCTTCAAGCGTTTTGCTGACATCATGCTGGGCCGTACCGCCGCTGAACTCAAAGACGTATTCGGCCAGCCACTGGATGAAGACGCTTTCCGCGACCAGTTGGCCCGTTTGAAACGCCACATTATCTCCTTCCACATGTTAGCCGGCGCTTACCCAGAAGAGGAGAGCTCGCCGTACATCAATGGTTGGCTGGAGCTGCAACAGGCTATCGTTCAGCAGCAACATGCCTGGGAAGATTCGGCCCGTCAGCACGCCGTCATGATGGATGCTTTCTGGCTCAACGGTAAAATTGCCAGATAAGTTGTCTGTCCCGCTTTTGGTTTATGGTTGAAGTTTAATTGAACAAGTAGCCTGAGTCTGACTCAGGCTTTTTTGCGAAAGGAACCCGATCTCATGTTGCCACACACTCCCACACTGCAAAGTCAGGCCGACAGCTTTATTTTACGCTGTCAGGAACATCCGCAAGCGTTGCCGGACATTGATGAAAAGGCGCTGGCCGTGGTTGCCACCAGTGATTTTATCAGTGAAAACTTACTGGCTTTCCCCGCGTGGTGGCATGAAATTGTGCAATATCCGCCGCAGGCCACGGAGTGGCAGCACTACGGCGACTGGCTGAGCGAGGCGCTGGCGGCAGTCAGCGATGAGGCCGGACTGATGAAGGCGTTGCGCCTGTTTCGCAAGCGTATTCTGACGCGCATTGCCTGGTCGCAGGCGTTAATGACCAGTGAGTGCGAAGAGACATTACGTCAACTGAGCGAACTGGCTGAAACGCTGATCGTCAGCGCGCGTGAATGGCTATACGACGCCTGCTGCCGTGAGTTCGGTACGCCAGTCAACGCCGAGGGTGTGCCGCAAAAATTGCTGATCCTGGGCATGGGCAAATTGGGGGGCGGTGAGCTCAATTTCTCGTCCGATATCGACCTGATTTTCGCTTATCCTGAAAACGGCCAGACGCAGGGCGGACGCCGCCAACTGGATAACGCGCAGTTCTTTACCCGTCTCGGCCAGCGGCTGATCAAAGCACTGGATCAGCCGACTATCGACGGCTTTGTCTATCGCGTGGACATGCGCCTGCGGCCATTCGGCGACAGCGGCCCGCTGGTGATGAGCTTCCCGGCGCTGGAGGATTATTACCAGGAGCAGGGGCGTGACTGGGAGCGTTACGCCATGGTCAAGGCGCGGCTGATGGGCGGCGCGGAGGACAGCAGCAGCCAGGAATTGCGCAAAATGCTGATGCCTTTTGTCTTCCGTCGCTATATCGACTTCAGCGTCATTCAGTCGCTGCGTAACATGAAAGGCATGATTGCCCGCGAAGTTCGCCGTCGTGGCCTGAAAGACAATATTAAGCTGGGTGCGGGCGGCATTCGTGAAATCGAATTTATCGCTCAGGTCTTTCAACTGATCCGCGGTGGCCGTGAGCCGTCGTTGCAGCAGCGCTCATTGCTGCCGACCTTACAGGCGGTGGACGAGCTGGGATTACTGCCGACAGTGCAGGTGCAGCAACTGCGCGCCAGCTACCTGTTCCTGCGCCGTCTGGAAAATCTGTTGCAGGCCATTGCCGACGAACAGACCCAGACGCTGCCCGCCGATGAACTTAATCAGGCGCGGCTGGCCTGGGGAATGCAGTTTGCCAACTGGCCCTCGCTGCTCGACGGTTTGCATAGCCATATGCAGGCAGTCCGCGCCGTATTTGACGATCTGATTGGTGATGATACGCCGGACGCGGGAGAAGATGCGCAGCATGCACAATTCAGCAGCTTGTGGATTGACGCGCTGGAAGTGACTGACATCGCGGATTTGGTGCCGCAAATGGCACCTGTTGCGCAGAGTGGTTTATTGCGTCAGATTGCTGAATTCCGCCGCGACGTGGACAAACGCACCATTGGGCCACGCGGCCGCGAACAGCTCGACTTACTGATGCCAAGCTTGCTAGCGCAAGTGTGCGCTTACAAAAATGCCGATATTACCCTGCAGCGCCTGACCTTATTGCTGCTCAATATTGTGACCCGTACTACCTATATTGAACTGCTGGTGGAGTATCCGGGCGCACTGAAACAGCTGGTCCGGCTGTGCGCCGCCTCGCCGATGGTGGCAAACCAGCTGGCGCGTCACCCGCTGTTGCTTGACGAACTGCTCGACTCCCGCACTCTTTATCAGCCGACCGTGCCTGACGCCTACCGCGATGAACTTCGTCAGTTTTTACTGCGGGTTCCTGCCGATGACGAAGAGCAGCAACTGGAGGCACTGCGCCAGTTTAAGCAGGCACAGCATCTGCGCATTGCCGCCGGTGACATTTCAGGCGCACTGCCGGTGATGAAGGTCAGCGACCATCTGACTTATCTGGCCGAAGCGATCCTCGAAGCGGTGATCCAGCAGGCGTGGGACCAGATGATCACCCGTTATGGTCAGCCCACTCATCTGCAACATCGCGAAGGGCGCGGTTTTGCGGTGGTCGGTTACGGCAAACTGGGCGGATGGGAGCTGGGCTACAGCTCAGATCTGGATCTGGTCTTCCTGCTCGACTGCGCGCCAGAAGTGATGACTGACGGCGAACGCAGCATCGACGGCCGCCAGTTCTATCTGCGCCTCGCCCAGCGGATCATGCACCTGTTCAGCACCCGCACCTCGTCCGGTATTTTGTACGAAGTGGACGCCCGTCTGCGTCCTTCCGGGGCGGCGGGGATGCTGGTCAGCACCATCGAGGCCTTTGCCGATTATCAGCAAAACGAAGCCTGGACCTGGGAGCATCAGGCGCTGGTGCGTGCCCGCGTGGTCTACGGCGACCCGCAACTGACCCGACAGTTCAACGCCACAAGGCGCGAGATTTTATGCCGCCAGCGTGACGCCGATGCGCTGCGCAAAGAAGTGCGCGAAATGCGCGAAAAAATGTATGCCCATCTGGGCAGTAAAAAGCGTGATGCCTTTGATCTGAAAGCCGATCCAGGCGGCATCACCGACATTGAATTCATTGCACAATATCTGGTTCTGCGCTTTGCCCACGATGAGCCCGGCCTGACGCGCTGGTCGGACAATGTGCGTATTTTCGAACTGATGGCGCAGTACGACATCATGCCGGAAGAGGAAGCGCTGCGGCTGAAACATGCGTATGTCACGCTTCGCGATGAAATACACCATCTGGCGTTACAAGAACACAGCGGCAAAGTGGCTGCCGACGCTTTTATTACGGAACGCAACCAAATCACCGCCAGCTGGAATGCCTGGCTCGGCTGATAGGATAAATCTCCGTTGTGACGGTTTTTTCGGGGAGGATAATGGCTTGTGATATTATCCCCGCACTATTTTTATGTCAGGTTTTACCTGTTTTGGAGTATGGGATGAAAGTGACTCTGCCTGATTTTCACCGTGCCGGTGTGCTGGTAGTGGGTGACGTAATGTTAGACCGCTACTGGTATGGCCCGACTAACCGAATTTCGCCGGAAGCGCCGGTGCCGGTGGTGAAAGTCAACACCATTGAGGAGCGCCCCGGTGGCGCGGCCAACGTGGCGATGAACATCGCGTCCCTCGGTGCCGGATCGCGCCTGATCGGCCTGACCGGTGTTGATGATGCGGCCCGTGCGCTGGCTCAGCGTCTGGATGAAGTAAAGGTTCAGTGTGATTTCGTGGCGATACCCACTCACCCGACCATCACCAAACTGCGCGTGCTGTCACGCAACCAGCAGTTGATCCGCCTCGACTTCGAAGAAGGTTTTGAAGGTGTTGATCTCCAGCCCATGCTGCAAAAAATTGAACAGGCCCTGCCGCAAAGCGGCGCGCTGGTGCTGTCTGACTACGCCAAAGGCGCGCTGACGGACGTTCAGCCGATGATTCAACTGGCGAAAAAAGCCGGTGTCCCGGTGCTTATCGATCCAAAAGGTTCTGATTTTGAACGCTATCGCGGTGCCACGCTGCTGACGCCTAATCTGTCAGAGTTCGAAGCGGTGGTCGGACATTGTAAAAACGAAGGCGAACTGGTCGAACGCGGCATGAAGCTGGTGGCGGATTTCGAACTTGCTGCCCTGCTGGTGACCCGTTCCGAACACGGTATGACGTTGCTGCAACCGGGCAAAGAGCCGCTGCATCTGCCTACGCAGGCGCAGGAAGTGTATGACGTCACCGGTGCCGGTGACACGGTGATTGGCGTATTGGCGGCCGCTCTAGCGGCGGGGAACTCCCTCGAAGAGTCCTGCTTCCTCGCTAATGCCGCTGCCGGTGTCGTTGTGGGTAAACTCGGCACCTCGACGGTTTCTCCGGTTGAACTGGAAAATGCGATCGGCGGGCGTTCTGACGTCGGGTTTGGCATTATGACCGAGACCGAACTCAAAGCGGCGGTGGCGATGGCCCGTCAGCGCGGCGAAAAAGTGGTGATGACCAACGGTATTTTCGACATTCTGCATGCCGGGCACGTCTCCTATCTGGCGAACGCACGTAAACTGGGTGACCGGTTGATCGTCGCAGTCAACAGCGATGCGTCCACCAAACGTCTGAAGGGCGAAACTCGCCCGGTCAATCAGTTGCAAAACCGCATGATTGTGCTGGGTGCATTGGGCGCAGTGGATTGGGTCGTCGCATTTGAAGAAGATACGCCGCAACGACTGATCGCCGGGATCCTTCCTGATCTGCTGGTCAAAGGCGGCGATTACAAACCTGAGCAAATCGCCGGTAGCGAGGAAGTCTGGGCCAACGGCGGCGAAGTGCGGGTGCTCAACTTCGAAGATGGCTTATCCACCACCAAGCTTATCAACCAGATCAAAGCGCAGGATTAATCTCTGCGGCGGTGACTGACACTGAAACAGCGAAGGCCTGGCATTGTGCCGGGCCTTTATTTTATAGACCTGATTCCGGCAGAAGAGGCGTTTGTGAGTGGATTAAAACAGGAGTTGGGGCTGGCACAGGGCATCGGGCTGCTCTCTACTTCATTGCTGGGGACGGGCGTTTTTGCGGTGCCCGCACTGGCCGCCCAACTGGCGCAATACGACAGCCTGTGGGCCTGGCCGGTGTTAATCCTGCTGGTCTTCCCAATAGCCATCGGCTTTGCGGCGTTAGGGCGGCATTTCCCCAGTGCGGGCGGCGCGGCGCATTTTGTCGGCACGGCGTTCGGGCCGCACATGGCGCGGGTCACCGGCTGGTTGTTTCTTTCGGTGATCCCGGTGGGGCTACCCGCAGCCTTACATATCGCAGCCGGATTCTGGCAGGCGGCCTTTGGCTGGAGCAGCACCAATCTGCTGCTGGTCCAACTGGGGACGCTGTTTGCTATCTGGTTTCTTGGCACCCGCAGCGCGGGTTCGAGCGCCAACATTCAGACGTTGATTGCCTTTCTGGTGGTCGGGCTGGTGGTGGCTATCTGGTGGAAGGGCGGCATAACGCTCAGCCAGATCCCGTTGCCGAAAGTGGCGGATGTGTCACCGTCTTCGATGTTTGATGCGCTGGCGGTGATGTTTTGGTGTTTTGTCGGGCTGGAGGCCTTCGCGCATCTGGCGACCGAGTTTCGTCACCCTGAGCGTGATTTCCCGCGTGCCCTTTTGATTGGCATGCTGGTGGCGGGCGCCGTCTATTGGGGTTGTACCGTGGCGGTGCTGAAATTTCACGCCTGGGGCGAAGGGCGCGAGGCGGCGGCGTCGCTGCCCGGCATCGTGGTGCAGCTGTTTGGTCAGCATGCGCTGTGGGTGGCCTGCATCATCGGTTATCTGGCCTGTTTTGCCAGCGTGAATATCTACACGCAAAGTTTTGCCAGGCTGGTATGGTCGCAGGCGCAGTTGAAGCCGAAAAGCCGTCTGGCACAGCTCTCGGCACAACGCGTGCCAGTCGCCGCATTGAACGCAGTCGTGGGCAGTTGTATATTGTTTACGCTATTGATTTACTGGCTGAATCTGCCGCTTGATGCGCTGATTGTCTATGCCAACGGCATCTTCATTCTGATCTATCTGCTGTGTATGTTGGCCGGCTGGCGGTTGCTGAAAGGGCGTTCGAGAGTGATGGCGCTGGTGGGCAGCCTGCTGTGCTGCCTGCTACTGGCGATGGTCGGCTGGAAGTCGTTGTATGCCTTGCTGATGCTCGCGGCGCTTTGGCGTTTGTTGCCCAAGCCACGATCGGTCGTACAGGCGCAATAGCTGCCGTATCGCCATTAAAAAAGGCCTGTGGAAACAGGCCTTTTACGTTCGAAAACCACCGGAAGGTGTTAAGCGGGATCCTGCGGTTTTTGCGCCGCGGTCAGTTTGGCTTCCAGGTCCGTCAGGCGCTGTTCCATCGCCACCAGCTTCTCGCGGGTACGCAGCAACACCTGGGTCTGAACATCAAACTCTTCACGATTGACCAGATCCATGCGGCTGAACTGCGCCTGCAAAACCTGACGGATTTTCTTCTCAGCATCCTCACCAAATTCGCGAATGCCTTTTGGCATAGATTCGTGAACCTGACGGGCAATTTGTTCAATTTTCTTCGGGTCAATCATGTGGGTTACCTTGTTTCGAAGTAGGCGCTTATCCCTAGTGTAATCGCAGACGTGATTTCTATAAACCTTCCCGATGGCATTAATCGGTCATTCGACACATTGCCCCGACCTTTTAATGGCGTTATAGTTGACCTGCTTATTCTCAGGGCGGGGTGAAAGTCCCCACCGGCGGTAAACCACAGGCAGTACTGATGGAACTCATTTTCATCTTAAGTGGAAGCCCGCGAGCGCTCAACCCTTCGGGGTTAGAGGTCAGCAGATCCGGTGTAATTCCGGGGCCGACGGTTAAAGTCCGGATGGGAGAGAGTAACGATTCAAGCCGGGCAATATTTCTTTGCCTGCTGCGTTATTTTTTCACACTGTTGCACGGCACTATTGCGCCACAGTGATACTCCTCAAGACGCCCTGATTCTGGTAATCCATGTATTTTATATACAGTTTATGAGGTTATTTTTACCATGAATCAGACCCTACTTTCCGAATTTGGTACACCGCTTCAACGCGTTGAGCATGCACTTGATGCATTACGCAATGGCCGCGGTGTGATGGTACTGGATGACGAAGATCGTGAAAACGAAGGCGACTTAATCTTTGCCGCCGAAACCATGACGGTTGCACAAATGGCACTGACGATTCGCCACGGCAGCGGCATTGTTTGCCTCACCATGAACGAAGACAGCCGTAAAAGGCTCGAACTGCCGATGATGGTTGAGCACAACTCCAGCCAGTTCCAGACCCCTTTCACCGTGACTATCGAAGCGGCTGAAGGGGTGACCACCGGCGTGTCTGCAGCTGACCGTATCACCACCATTCGCACTGCGATTAAAGACGGCGCAAAACCTTCTGACCTTCACCGCCCGGGGCATATCTTCCCGCTGCGCGCGCAGGCAGGCGGCGTGCTGACCCGTGGCGGTCATACTGAAGCATCCATCGATCTGGTGACGCTGGCAGGCCTTAAACCTTTTGGCGTGTTGTGTGAACTGACCAATGATGACGGCAGCATGGCGCATGCGCCGGAAGCGATTGTGTTTGCCAAAAAACACGATATGCCGGTGCTGACCATCGAAGATCTGGTGGCCTACCGTCAGGCGCAGACGCAACAAGCCAGCTGAGTTTTTCCTTCCTGTTGAAAGGCCGCCTCGTGCGGCCTTTTTTACGTCTGCTGTATTCAAATTTATTGAATAACTTCATCATCGTTATCCGGCTGTGTATGGCTTCGAAAAAGAGTAACGTATTTTCATCGCGCAGAGTCTCCCGCCGGGAGCTCTGCCACTCTTTTCACTTTGCGGTAAGGAAAACGTTATGACTTCCCCTCGTATGCCCGCTCTGTTTTTAGGTCACGGCAGCCCGATGAACGTGCTTGAAGACAACACTTATACTCGTGCATGGCAGGCGCTGGGCGAAACCTTGCCACGGCCGAAAGCCATTGTGGCCGTGTCTGCTCACTGGTTTACCCGTGGCACGGCGGTAACGGCGATGGAAAACCCGCGCACCATCCATGATTTTGGTGGTTTCCCACAGGCGCTGTTCGACAAACGTTATCCGGCACCGGGTTCACCGGCGCTGGCAAAACAGCTGCAGGAATTGCTCAAACCCATCAACGTCACCGCTGATACCAGCGAGTGGGGTTTTGACCATGGGACCTGGGGCGTGCTTATCAAAATGTACCCGGAGGCGGATATTCCTGTCGTGCAGCTCAGCATTGACGGCACGCAGCCGGCAGAATATCACTATCAGATTGGCCGGAAACTGGCAGCCTTACGTGATGAAGGCGTGATGATAGTTGCCAGCGGCAACGTGGTGCACAACCTGCGGATGGTGAAATGGGAAGGTAATTCAGAGCCTTATCCGTGGGCGGCCTCGTTTAACCAGTACGTATTGGATAATCTTGACTGGAAAGGGCCTGCCAAAGACCATCCACTGGTCAATTTCATGCAGCACGACGGCGCGGCGCTCTCTAATCCGTCAGTCGAGCACTATCTGCCGCTGTTGTACGTGCTGGGCGCGTGGGATGGCGAAGAGGCGATCACCGCGCCGACGGACGGAATTGTGATGAGTTCGCTGAGCATGTTATCGGTACAAATAGGTTAAGTTTTCAGGCAATAAAAAACGGAGAGCGAAGTGATTCGCTCTCCGTTTTTATTGGTCGATCCGAAAGATTAACCGACGATCACGTGCGGGTAGAAACGGGACAGATCCTGCGTGATCAGCGCTTTATCTTCGCGCAGGCCGATACCGCAGGGTTGATCGTTGACCAGCCAGCTGCCGATCAGCGTATAGCTGTCGCCGAATTTTGGCAGATGATGGAACTGCTGGACGATCATGCCTTCTTCGCCGTAAGGGCCATCCACGCTCACCACTTCCTGCCCTTTTTCGATGATGCGGATATTGGCACCCTCGCGGGAGAACAGCGGTTTGATCACGTAGTGATCCATTTCCGGGTGGGCGTCTTCGGCGAAATAGGCCGGCAGCAGATTCGGGTGGTCCGGGAACATTTGCCACAGCAGTGGCAGCAGCGCCTTATTCGACAAAATCGCTTTCCAGGCCGGTTCCAGCCAGCGTACGCCCGCATCTTCCAGCTTGGTGGAGAAGACCTCGCGGAACATGAATTCCCACGGGTAGAGCTTGAACAGGTTACTGATCACCTGATCCTGCGGATCGGTAAACTGACCGCGCTCGCCAAGACCGATCTCTTCAATAAACAGAAATTCGCTGGCCAGCTCGGCTTCCTGTGCGCAATCTTGCAAATATTGCACCGTGCCGCGATCCTCTTCGGTGTCTTCACAGCAGGCGAAGTGCAGCAATGAGAAGCCGTGCTGGTTTTTCAGCTCGCTGAAACGCTCGATCAACTTTTCCTGCATGCTGTTGAACTGATCGGCATCCTGCGGCAGTTTACCGGCGGCGATTTGATCTTCCAGCCACAACCATTGGAAAAAGGCCGCTTCATACAGTGAGGTCGGCGTGTCGGCGTTGTTTTCCAGCAGTTTTGGCGGGTTAACGCCGTCGTAGGCCAGATCCAGACGGGAATAGAGCGAGGGCTGCTGAGTTCGCCATGAGCTGCGGACAAAATCCCAAACGTGTTTCGGGATCTGGAATTTCGCCATCAGCGCATCGTCACCGATGACCTTTTCCACCACTTTTAAACACATCTGATGGATGTCAGCGGTGGCGTCTTCAATCTCTTCAATCTGCGCCAGCGTGAACTGATAGTAGGCATCTTCACACCAGTACGGCTCGCCATACATTGTGTGAAAATTGAAGCCGAACTCGGTGGCTTTTTCGCGCCAGTTCGGACGCTCTGCAATCGCTAAACGTTTCATGTGTGTCTCTTAGCCACCCATACTGCGTCCAGCGCTGCGCGGCGCTGCGGTTGCGCTGCGTTGCATAGACGATTGTTTTGCTACGCTTTCACCAAAGCCACCACGGGTGATGGTGTTGGTGACAGGCGGCTTTGGTGCCATCGCAGTTTTCGGCACATTCATGGTACGTCCGCCTGCGGTCGCGGGTCCGTAGCTTTTACCGGTGGCATCCACGAATTTGCCATTAGCCGGGCTGGCGGCATTTTTTGAGGTGAACAGCGGTTGCTGAGCAAAGCCCGCGCCGCCACCCATCATGCGGCCCATCATGTAACCGGCCATCAGTGGCATCCAGAAACTGCCGCTTTGCTGAGGCTGAGCGGCCATGCCAGCCTGGGCTGGAGTCTGAGTACACTGGCCTTCACCGAATTCAGCCACACACTCTTCACGGCTGGCGTATTTCGGCGCGGTTTTTTCCGCTTCTTTTTTGGCGGCGTCATATGCTGCTGCACATTGCGCGCTGTTAGATGGGTTGGCCTTTGAACAATCGTCCGCATTTTGGTACAGCGAGACGGTTTCATCGGTTTTTTCACAGGCAGAAAGCATAAACACGGCGCTAATGGCAAGAGCGACGGGGGTGATGCGGTAGCTACGCCAGGATTTCCGGAAGGTAGCCAGGTTGATGTTTTGTGTCCGTTTCATCGTATATATCCCATGTGTAGGGCTTTTTTGCCCTTTCCCAGTAGTGCGTAAGAATAGGGTAAAGACGGTTAATGTTAAAGCAGTCAGGGGTAATTGTTACGAGACTTTACGAAAGGCTGTGACGTGGGCAAAAAAAAGCAGCCCTTAGGCTGCTTAGGTCGAAAGCGGAGGAAGTTCGTCTCAAACCAGATTAATTCTGGAAAGGATTGCCGCTTTTCTTGGTGCTGCCTGCTGGGGTGCTGGTGGTCGCCGAAGTGCGTTTCACTACCGGAGAACTCACTTTCTCAGCCTGCACGCTCTTTTTGGCCGGAGCTGCATTCTGATTATTACCATAACCGTCTGCAGAAGCATCCTGCTGTGGATTTTCTGGGGCGACGGCGTCAGGCGTAGTTGGAATCGCTTTGCCTAACGTGCCGTTAAGCGCCATCAGATCACTTTCGTTCAGTGTACCCAACGCAGATTTAATATTTAACTGGTTAATCAGGTAGTTATAACGAGCGGCTGACAGTTGTTGCTTGGCATTATACAGCGTGGTGGTCGCATCCAATACGTCAACGATGGTACGGGTACCCACCTGATAGCCGGCTTCCATTGCGTCTAATGAACTTTGCGCAGAAACCACGGCTTGTTTATAAGCGTTGATGCTGCTGATAGACGCAGAAATGTTGTTAAAGGAAGAACGCACGGTCTGAACGACGGAACGGTGCGCGCTTTCCAACTGCTCGCTGGCGCCGACAAAGCTGTACTGCGCCTGCTTGACCTGAGAGGTCACCGAGCCGCCGCTGTACAGTGGCAGAGAGAAGCTGATGCCGATTTTATTCTGGCCTGCATCGGAGTCACGTGTACTGGATGATTCGCCAGTGTTCGAGCCGTTATACTTGGTGTTGCTCACGCCAGTGGATGCCGTCAGGTCTACCGTCGGCATGTGGCCGGTCTGGTAGTAACGGATCTGCTCACGGGCTAAATCTTGTGACAAGCGCGCAGAAAGCAAGCTCAGGTTGCGGCTTTCGGCTTCTTTCAACAGGCTGGCGACCGGCTGTGGGCGCTGGGTGTTGAAGCTGTCGATGTTCAGAGAAGAGAGTTGCGGGTAGTAAACCCCGGTGACCTGGCGCAAAGATTCCAGTGCGTTGTCGAGGTTATTACGGGCAGTCACTTCGTTAGCCAATACCGTGTCGTATTGCGAACGGGCGTTTTGTACGTCGGTAATGGCCACCAGACCCACGTTAAAACGCTGAGTCGTCTGGTCTAACTGACGGTAGATCGCCTGCTTCTGAGCTTCAGTGTAAGACAGGGAGTCAATCGCGCTTAACACGTTGAAATAGGCTGTCGCTGAATTCAGGATCAAGGATTGCTGAGCCGTCTGGAAAGTGACGTCCTGAATACCGGCTGTTTTTTCCTGCAAGGTCAGTGCGCGCCATTTCGACATATCAAAAATGGTCTGGGTCAATTGCAGGGACGCGCTGGTCACGTTGCTGTTAACACCATTCGCATCGCGGTAGCCGTTGGTATAATCGTAATCCGCACCCAAGCCGAGTTGCGGTAATAAAGGGCTGCGCGATTCGTTGATTTTTTCGAATGCAGCATCACGGTCGGCGGCAGATTTGCGCAGATCCGGGTTACTTTCCCTGGCTTGCTGGTAGACCTGCATCAGGTTTTCAGCCTGGCTCATCACACTAAAGCCGCCCAGGCTTAGTCCGATTAGAAGGGGGAGCAGTTTCTTCATTTGCATTCCTTGTTGTGCAGCAATGTTGTTATGGTGACGCTGTCAAAATACCAATAGACGCGGATTCTATCAGAGACTGGCGGAAGGACTGAGTGGCTTTACGTGCCTTACCGCCCAAATTAGTTTCAATCTACCACAAACGTGCTTGATTATTATTAGCGCATTTTCATCAAATTGACCTCAAATGACGATAATCTGTCGGTGTGAGGAAATAAGGGAGAAGCGAGATGAGTTCATTAAAAGGTTCACCGGTTACTTTCGGCCAGAATGATGTAGAAATTATTGCACGTGAGACGCGATATAAAGGTTTTTTTTCAATTATTGCCTATCGTTTTCGTCATCGCTTGTTCAGCGGCGAAATGAGCGGAGAAGTGTTGCGGGAAGTTTTTGAACGCGGGCACGCCGCGGTGTTATTGCCGTATGACCCACAGCGCGATGAAGTGGTGCTGATCGAACAAATTCGCATTCCATCTATTGATTCCAGTGATACCCCATGGCTTCTGGAAATGGTCGCCGGTATTATTGAAGAGGGCGAAACGGTAGAAGACGTTGCCCGGCGCGAAGCACGGGAAGAAGCTAATATCGTTGTTGGGCGCTGTAAACCCGCGCTGAGCTATCTTGCCAGCCCTGGCGGCACCAGTGAGCGCCTGTCAATTATGGTAGGTGAAGTCGACGCAACAACGGCACAGGGAATTCACGGCCTGGCGGCTGAAAATGAGGACATCCGCGTGCATGTGGTGAGCCGTGAACAGGCTTACCGCTGGGTGGAGGACGGCGTAATTGATAATGCAGCGTCAGTGATTGCTTTGCAGTGGCTGGCTCTGCACCATGAATCCCTGAGAAAAGAGTGGTCCCACTGATGATTAAGCGCTATACCCCTGATTTCCCTGAAATGATGAGACTGTGCGAAACCAATTTCGCACAACTGCGCCGTTTAATGCCGCGTAATGATGAAGTCGGCGAAATGGCAACTTATCAGGTGAGTAGCGCAACCTACCGTCTGACCGTGATTGAGTCTACGCGTTATACCACCCTGGTTGAGATAAAACAGACCGCTCCGGCGGTCAGCTACTGGAGCCTGCCTTCATTGACCGTGCGTCTTTATCACGACGCGATGGTTGCCGAAGTGTGTGCAAGTCAGCAGATCTTTCGCTTCAAAGCACGCTATGATTATCCTAATAAAAAGTTGCATCAGCGTGATGAAAAGCATCAAATCAACCAGTTCCTTGCGGACTGGTTGCGTTATTGCCTTGCGCATGGAGCGATGGCCGTTCCGGTTTGTTAGACAGACTTCATAACAAAGGACACTACTTGGAAAGCCTGTTTAAACTGCCTTTGGTGAATGGCGCCAAAGTCAGAATTCTGCAAATTACAGATACTCATCTCTTTGCCGGTGAGAACGAAACGTTGTTGGGGGTGAACACCTTCCGCAGCTATCGCGCTGTGCTGGACGCTATAAAAGCACAGAACCGCGAGGTCGATATCATCGCAGCGACTGGCGATTTGGCTCAGGATCAATCCCTGGAGGCCTATCATCACTTTGCCCATGGCATTAATGAACTGCCTGCGCCTTGTGTCTGGCTGCCTGGTAATCATGATTTCCAGCCCGCTATGGTCGATGCGCTGCAAGCCGCCGGTATTCATCCGTCCAAGCAAGTGCTGCTCGGCGATCTCTGGCAGGTGCTGCTGCTCGATACGCAGGTGTTCGGCGTACCGCACGGTCATGTCAGTGAATATCAGCTCGAATGGATGGAACGCTGTCTGGATGCTTACCCTGACCGTTACACCCTGATTATGTTACATCACCATCCATTGCCTTCAGGTTGTACCTGGCTGGATCAGCACAGTTTGCGTAATGCGCACATGCTGGCCAACGTGCTGGCGCGCTATCCGAAGGTCAACACCTTGCTCTGCGGCCATATTCATCAGGAGCTGGATCTCGACTGGTACGGCAAGCGTCTGTATGCCACGCCATCGACCTGTGTACAGTTCAAACCGCACTGCACCAATTTCACCATCGATACGGCCGCCCCCGGCTGGCGCTATCTTGACCTCTGTCCTGATGGGCGGGTAGAAACGCAGGTATTCCGTCTGGACACGGATGAGTTCAGCCCGGACACTGATGCGGACGGTTACGAATGAGCTCCTTACTCTATCTTCACGGTTTCAATAGTTCGCCACAGTCGGCCAAGGCCACGCTGCTGAAACAGTGGCTGGCGGAAAAGCATCCGCACATTGACATGGTGGTGCCGCAATTGCCGCCTTTTCCGTCCGATGCGGCGGAGCAGCTCGAATCGCTGGTGATGCAAAAATCCGGGCAGAAACTGGGCATTGTCGGCTCCTCGCTGGGCGGTTATTACGCCACCTGGTTGTCTCAGTGCTTTATGGTGCCAGCGGTAGTGGTCAACCCTGCCGTGCGGCCTTTTGAGCTGCTGATCGACTACCTCGGGCAGAACGAGAACCCCTACACCGGGCAGCAATATGTGTTAGAGTCACGCCACGTTTACGATCTGAAAGTGATGCAGGTCGAACCGCTGGAGTCACCGGATTTACTGTGGTTACTTCAGCAAACGGGCGATGAAATCCTCGATTACCGTCAGGCCGTGGCGTATTACACCACTTGCCGACAGACGATTGAACCTGAGGGAAATCATACTTTTGTCGGCTTCGAACGCTATTTTTCGCCGATTATTGATTTCCTGGGTCTGGCATCGGACTGAATCGTCAGGGTGAGTTTCTCCCGGAGGACTTTCCGACCCGCAGACCCCGCAGCGCCCGCCCAACGAATGTTTCCCAACCTATGAGCCACGAATATTCAACGATGAGCCAATCAACTTATAACGCGGATTCCATAGAGGTCCTTAGCGGTCTTGAGCCGGTGCGTCGTCGCCCCGGTATGTACACCGACACCACACGACCAAACCACCTTGGTCAGGAAGTCATTGATAACAGCGTCGATGAGGCCTTAGCCGGTCACGCGAAACGTATTGAAGTGATCCTGCACGCCGACCAGTCACTGGAAGTTACCGATGACGGTCGCGGTATGCCGGTGGATATTCACCTGGAAGAGGGTGTCCCGGCAATAGAACTGATTTTTTGTCGCCTGCATGCGGGCGGTAAATTCTCCAACAAAAGTTACCAGTTCTCCGGCGGCCTGCACGGCGTGGGGATTTCCGTGGTCAACGCCCTGTCAACCCGGGTTGAAGTGGCGGTGAAACGCGGTGGCGAAGTGTATGAAATGGCGTTTGAGAACGGTGACAAGGTTGAGGATTTGCACGTTACCGGCACCTGCGGTAAACGCAATACCGGTACCAGTGTTCACTTCTGGCCAGACGTCAGCTTCTTTGACAGCCCGCGTTTCTCGGTCAGCCGCCTCAGCCATTTGCTGAAAGCCAAAGCGGTATTGTGCCCCGGCGTTGAAATCGTTTTCAAAGACAAGGTAAACAACACCGAGCAGCGTTGGTGCTATGAAGATGGCCTGACTGACTACCTGATGGAAGCGGTCAACGGTCTGATCACCTTGCCGGAAAAGGCCTTTGTCGGCACATTCGCCAGTGATACCGAAGCGGTAGACTGGGCTTTACTGTGGCTGCCAGAAGGCGGTGAATTGCTGACCGAAAGCTATGTCAACCTGATCCCGACCATGCAGGGCGGTACGCACGTCAACGGCCTGCGTCAGGGGCTGCTCGATGCCATGCGTGAGTTCTGTGAATTCCGCAATATTTTACCGCGCGGTGTGAAGCTCTCGGCGGAAGATATCTGGGAGCGTTGTGCCTATGTGCTGTCGGTGAAAATGCAGGATCCGCAATTCGCCGGTCAGACCAAAGAGCGTCTCTCTTCACGCCAGTGCGCGGCCTTTGTGTCCGGCGTGGTGAAAGATGCTTTCAGCCTGTGGCTGAATCAGAACGTGCAGGCTGCGGAACAGCTGGCCGAACTGTGCATTTCCAGCGCGCAGCGTCGTCTGCGCGCCGCAAAGAAAGTGGTGCGTAAAAAGCTGACCAGCGGCCCTGCGCTGCCGGGTAAATTGGCCGACTGCACCTCGCAAGATCTGAACATGACCGAACTCTTCCTGGTGGAAGGGGACTCGGCAGGCGGATCCGCCAAACAGGCGCGCGATCGTGAATATCAGGCGATCATGCCGCTCAAGGGTAAGATCCTCAATACCTGGGAAGTCTCTTCGGATGAAGTGTTGGCCTCGCAGGAAGTGCACGACATTTCTGTGGCGATCGGTATCGATCCTGACAGCGAAGATCTGACCCAGCTGCGTTACGGTAAGGTTTGTATCCTTGCGGATGCGGACTCTGACGGCTTACACATCGCCACGCTGCTGTGCGCGCTGTTTGTCCGTCACTTCCGATCCTTGGTGCGCGGTGGACACGTTTATGTCGCCATGCCGCCGTTATACCGTATCGATCTGGGCAAAGAAGTATTTTATGCCCTGGATGAGCAGGAAAAAGAGGGCGTGCTGGATCAACTGAAACGCAAGAAGGGCAAACCTAACGTCCAGCGCTTCAAAGGTCTGGGTGAGATGAACCCATTACAGCTGCGCGAAACGACGCTGGATCCGAATACCCGTCGTCTGGTGCAGTTGACCATCGATGAAGAGAACATCGATCAGACCCTGCGCATGATGGACATGCTGCTGGCGAAGAAACGTTCTGAAGACCGCCGTAACTGGTTACAGGAAAAAGGCGATACCGCCGAACTCGACGTGTAAAACCGGTTGGTTTCTGCCATAAAAAAACGCCGGACGCTTTACCGCTCCGGCGTTTTTGTTTCTGTTTTATAAAATGTCAGATTTTAGGGGAAACGTTGCGAAGAAGCTCCCGGAGGGAGGCTTCACGCGACGGTCGCCCCGTGTATCTCAGTCTCACATCCCAAAAATCATGCTTTCTCAATAATATGAATCACCACATCGAGCACGTCGGCTTTGATGTTTTCGCGGTGCTTGTCCATATGCGCGGCCTGCTGATGCGCTTCAAGGTGCGCCAGGCTTTCCCAATCTTCCAGCATGAAGATGGAGTCTGGCACGGTTTTGCGCCATGGGATCTGACCGTTGAAATCAACGTAGGGCTCATAGCGGTGACAGCCTTTCTCTGCGAGAACGCTTGGCAACAGCGCGATGATTTTCTCCAGTACCGCGTCGCGGCGGCCCGGTTTTACTTTGATTTCGGCAATAACAGTGATCATAAAATCCTCTTGGTGCCTGTCAGAAAATGTTGATGCGAAGAGTAAACTTAAGCCTGACCAAATACATATTCAAGGTGCGCGCGGTAACGGGCAAAATCACCTTCGATATCTGGCTGCTTCATCACGTCGTTACACATGAAAGTAGGCAGGGTGTCCAGGCCAATAAACTGGTTGGCTTTGTGTTGCGGCAGGTATACGCCGTCAACGCCAACGCCGTGGAAGAATTGCTCCTTATCTTCAAAAGCTTCCAGCGGGGCATTCCAGGTGACGGACAGCATATAGCTCTTGCCCTGCAACAGGCCGCCTGAACCATATTTATGTGCAGCGTCAGCACGGGTACGGCCATCACTGGCATACAGTTTGCCGTGACCTTCGGTGAAGACTTCGTCGATATATTTTTTCAGTGTCCACGGCATCCCCATCCACCAGCCTGGTTGCTGATAAATAATGGCGTCTGCCCAGAGATAACTTTCGATTTCGGTCTGAATGTCATAACCCTCTTCAAGCACTGTCACACGCACGTCGTGACCGGCGTCGCGCAGGAAGCTTGAGCCGACCTCAGTCAGACTGTTGTTCAGTGCGCCTTTTGAGTGGGCGAAGGTTTTACCGGCGTTAATAATCAGGATATTGCTCATGCTGAAGGGCCTCGTTGATAAACTGTTGTCCAACAGTTTACTCAAAACCGCTTTGCGGAAAAATGTGATATTGCGCACAAGACTATTGACTCAGATGCAATAAAGCGCCGTTCAATGACGCAGCAGGAACATTTTTGAGCCATTTTTTAACAGTTCATGACGGCGGGAGCGGGCAGGTGCACAGCAACTGTGACAGGAATAAGGCAGATGATGTACTATCGCGGGCATCATAGCCTCGCTACCCCTGCGAGTGTGAAGTTCCTGATTTTCCAAAAACGATAACGCCACGGGTCTGAGGATTAACCAATGAGCGAAATAACTCATGACGGTACAGAGCGTTTAGCGCTGCACACGTTTACTGAGAACGCCTATCTCAACTATTCCATGTATGTGATCATGGACCGCGCGCTGCCGTTTATCGGTGACGGCCTTAAACCGGTGCAACGCCGCATTATTTATGCGATGTCCGAGCTGGGCCTGAGTAACAACGCCAAATTCAAAAAATCTGCCCGTACCGTCGGTGATGTGCTGGGCAAATACCATCCGCACGGTGACAGCGCCTGTTATGAAGCCATGGTGCTGATGGCGCAACCGTTCTCTTACCGCTACCCGCTGGTGGACGGTCAGGGAAACTGGGGGGCGCCGGATGACCCGAAATCCTTCGCCGCTATGCGCTATACCGAATCGCGTCTGTCGAAATACGCTGACGTGTTGCTGCGCGAACTGGGCCAGGGCACGGTTAACTATGTGCCTAACTTTGACGGCACCATGCAGGAGCCCAAAACCCTGCCTGCGCGCCTGCCCAATATTTTGCTGAACGGCACCACCGGGATTGCCGTGGGGATGGCGACGGATATTCCGCCGCACAACATCCGCGAAGTGGCCAACGCCGCCATTGCCTTGCTGGAAAAACCGGGCAGTACGCTGGAAGATTTACTGGAATTCGTGCAGGGACCTGACTTCCCGACCGAAGCCGAAATCATTACCCCACGTAACGAAATCCGTAAAATTTACGAGTCTGGTAAAGGCTCGGTGCGTATGCGCGCCGTGTGGCACAAAGAAGACGGCAGCGCGGTGATCACCGCCTTGCCGCATCAGGTGTCCGGCGCCAAAGTGCTGGAGCAAATCGCCAGCCAGATGCGCAATAAAAAGCTGCCGATGGTGGAAGACTTGCGTGATGAATCCGATCACGAAAATCCTACCCGTCTGGTGGTGGTGCCGCGCTCCAATCGTGTCGATCTCGATCAGGTAATGAACCACCTGTTTGTGACCACCGATCTGGAACGCAGTTATCGCATCAACATGAACATGATCGGCCTGGATAACCGCCCGTCGGTGAAAGGGCTGGTGGAAATCCTGACTGAATGGCTGGCCTACCGCCGCGATACCGTGCGCCGCCGCCTTAACTTCCGTCTCGATAAGGTAATGAAACGACTGCATATCCTCGAAGGTTTACTGATTGCCTTCCTGAGTATTGACGAAGTCATTCATATCATTCGTACTGAAGATGAACCGAAACCGGTTTTGATGGCGCGCTTTGCACTGAGTGAAACGCAGGCCGAAGCCATCCTCGAGTTGAAATTGCGCCATTTGGCCAAACTCGAAGAGGTCAAAATCCGCGGCGAGCAGGCTGAATTGGCCAAAGAGCGTGATCAGCTTCAGGCACTGCTGGGGTCTGAACGCAAACTCAGTACCTTGATCCGCAAAGAAATTCAGGCCGACGTTGAAGCCTATGGCGACGATCGCCGTTCACCCATCACCGAGCGCGAAGAAGCCAAAGCCATGAGCGAGCACGACTTTGTGCCGTCTGAGCCGGTGACCATTGTGCTGTCTGAAATGGGCTGGGTGCGCAGTGCCAAAGGCCACGACATTGATGCCACGGGCCTGAGCTATAAAGCCGGTGACAGCTTCCGCGCTGCTGCCAAAGGCAAGAGCAATCAGCCGGTGGTCTTTATTGACTCCACCGGGCGCAGTTACGCGCTGGACCCGATGACGCTGCCTTCAGCGCGCGGGCAGGGCGAGCCACTGACGGGTAAACTGACGCCACCGCCGGGCGCGACAATTGAACAGGTGCTGATGGCAGCGGACGATCAAAAACTGTTGATGGCATCGGATGCCGGTTACGGTTTCGTCTGTACCTTCAACGATTTAGTGGCGCGTAACCGTGCCGGTAAAGCGATGATCACCTTGCCGGATAACGCTAAAGTGCTGCCGCCAATCGAACTGCACGGTGACGATGACATGTTGCTGTCAATCACTGCTGCAGGCCGCATGTTGCTGTTCCCCGTCGCCGATTTGCCACAACTGTCAAAAGGAAAGGGCAACAAAATTGTTTCCATTCCTTCGGCGCAGGCGGCATCCGGTGAAGACAAACTGGTCTGGCTGCTGGTGCTGGCACCACAGACGTCACTGACCTTGTACGTCGGCAAACGTAAGCTGACGCTGCGACCGGAAGAGCTACAGAAATTCCGCGCTGAACGTGGCCGCAAAGGAACGCTGTTGCCACGTGGCCTGCAACGTATCGATCGTGTTGAAGTTGACTCGCCGTTGCGTAAGTCTGGGGGCGACAGCGAAGAGTAACGCCATCAGGTAACCGGCCTGGCCGGATGATTCAGGGCACATTTGTGCCCTGAATGCTTTGTTAACGCGAGGCTGTTTCGACGTTGTAACAGAGCGCAAAAATTTTACAAATGTATAAACAAAACCGTTGTATAGCGCTGGCTGAGGCCTGAGAATAGCCCAGCGCGGAGGGAAGGTGGCTGCGAGGTTTCCTGCTGGCTCCGGCGGTATGCTTAAGAGGATGTTATGTTATTTATTTTGCGTCTGATCATCGTCGTTATTTATTCAATTCTGCTGTCCATTCTGGGCTGTGTGTATTGCCTGTTTAGTCCGCGAAATCCCAAACACGTGGCGACTTTCGGCCATATGTTCGGACGTCTGGCACCGGTTCTGGGTATTACCGTGGAAAAGCGTATTCCGCCTGAAGCGGCGCACTACGGCAACTGTATCTACATTGCCAACCATCAGAACAATTATGACATGGTGACCGTGTCCTCAATGGTTCAGCCAAGAACGGTGACCGTCGGCAAAAAAAGCCTGGCGTGGATCCCGTTCTTTGGCCAGCTCTACTGGCTGACCGGCAACCTGCTGATTGACCGTGATAACCGCACTAAAGCGCACGGCACCATCTCTCAGGTGGTCAATCACATCAATAAGAGAAATATCTCCATCTGGATGTTCCCGGAAGGTACGCGCAGCCGTGGCCGTGGCCTGATGCCGTTTAAAACCGGCGCATTCCATGCGGCGATTTCCGCAGGCGTGCCTATCGTGCCGATCTGCGTGTCCAATACCAATGACAAAATCAAACTCAACCGCTGGTCCAACGGGCTGGTGATCATTGAGATGCTGCCGCCGATTGATACTGCGCAGTACGGCAAAGAGCGGCTGCGTGAACTGTCTAATCATTGCCATCAGATTATGGCCGACAAGATTGCCGAGCTGGACGCCGAAGTTGCTGAGCGCGAAGCCGCAGCGAAAGGCAAAAAATAATCCTTATTTCCGCCTGCCGCCAATGATGGCCATGGGCAATTAACACAGCTTTGATTTTGTTTTCATGGAGAAAATATGTCACTCAGTCGTCGCTCGTTTCTGCAAGCATCCGGCCTGGCTTTGGTCGCGGGTGCATTGCCACTGAGGGCACAAGCGAGCGGATCGCAACCGGCATTACCTGTTCCACCCCTGATTGAATCCCGCCGTGGTCAGCCGCTATTTCTGACGATGCAGTCTGCTCACTGGGCGTTTTTGGGCGGTAACAAGGCCCCGGTATGGGGGTTCAACGGCATGTATCTCGGCCCAACGGTTCGGGTTTACAACGGCGATGACGTCAAACTGATTTACAGTAACCGCTTGTCTGAACCGGTCTCGATGACCGTCAGCGGCCTGCAGGTACCGGGTACGCTCGCCGGTGGCGGTGCTCGCATGATTTCTCCCGGTGTTGACTGGTCGCCAGTGCTGCCTATTCGTCAGCCTGCCGCGACCTGCTGGTACCACGCCAACACCCCAAACCGCATGGGACCTCATGTCTATAATGGGCTGGCAGGCATGTGGCTGGTCGAAGATGAAATCAGCAAAAACTTACCGCTACCCAACCACTACGGTGTGGATGACTTCCCGGTGATCATTCAGGATAAGCGCCTCGACAACTTCGGCGTGCCACAGTACGACACGCCGGCGTCCGGCGGTTTTTTTGGTGACACTATGTTGGTCAACGGCGTACAGGGGCCGTTTGTGGAGGTGTCACGTGGCTGGGTGCGCCTGCGTCTGCTCAATGCTTCCAATGCCCGCCGTTATCAACTGAGCCTCACTGACAACCGTGCTTTCCACGTGGTGGGCTCTGATCTGGGCTTCTTACCTGCGCCGGTCAGCGTTCAGCGGTTATCACTGGCGCCCGGCGAGCGTCGCGAAGTGCTGATTGACATGTCGCAGGGCGACGAGGTGTCGATCACCGCCGGTGAAGCCGCGAGCGTGATGGACCGCATCCGTGGCCTGTTCGAACCGTCCAGTATTCTGGTTTCTACCCTGGTGCTGACGCTAAAACCAACCGGCCTGTTGCCGCTGGTGACCGACAATCTGCCGATGCGTCTGCTGGCCGACCAAATCCTCAGCGGCAGCGTGGGCCGTACCCGGGAATTCCGCCTGGGCGACAGCCAGCCGGGCATTAATGGTGCTCTGTGGGACATTAATCGTATTGACGTTACCGCTCAGCAAGGCACGTGGGAGCGCTGGAATGTGCATGCTGACATGCCGCAGCCGTTCCATGTGCAGGGCGTCTCCTTCCTGGTGAAAAGCGTCAACGGTGCTGCACCGCTGGTGGAAGATGCCGGGTTCAAAGACACGGTGTGGGTCGATGGCGATGTCGAACTGCTGGTCTATTTCAACCAGCCCTCGTACGAGCATTTCCCGTTCCTCTACTACAGCGGTGCACTGGAGATGGCCGACCGTGGCACCACCGGCCAGATGATCATCACGCCGTCGATGTAACGTCGGTTAGCCCTCGATCGGCATAAAAAAACCCGCCAAGGCGGGTTTTTGCATTTACTGACGGCATCAAAACGTATCAGGATCCGGTCCTAAGCGCTTACCGGCATCCAGTTTAGCCACTTCTGCCAGCTCTTCCTTCTCCAGTTTGAAATCAAACACCTCGAAGTTTTCGCGGATGCGTTTTGGCGTCACGGATTTAGGAATAACGATCAGGCCGCTGTCCAGATGCCAGCGGATCACCACCTGCGCCGGGGTTTTGCCATACTTCTGCGCCAGCTTTTGGATCAGTGGCTGGTCGAAGACGCCATCGCCGCCCTGTGCCAGCGGACTCCAGGCTTCGGTAGCAATGTTATGTGTAGCGTTCCAGGCATGCAGTTGACGCTGTTGCAGTAGCGGGTGCAGCTCAATCTGATTCACCACCGGGAAAATTCCGGTTTCATCTTTAAGTTTTTGCAGATGCGGAATATGGAAATTACACACGCCGACGCTTTTCGCCAGACCTTGCTCTTTCAGTTTCTGCAGTTGCTTCCAGGCGGCTACAAAATTGCCCTGATCGGCTTTCGGCCAGTGGATCAGGTAAAGATCAACATAGTCGAGGCGTAGTTTCTTCAGGCTGGTTTCCAGCGCGTCCTGCGCATGCAACTGATCGTCATTCCACAATTTAGTGGTGATAAACAACTCTTCACGTGGAACACTGATGGTGCTCAGTGCTTCGCCTACGCCTTCCTCATTTTCATAAATGGCGGCGGTATCGATGTGACGGTAACCGGTATCGATTGCCGTGGTAACGGCATTGCTGGCCTCTTCGTTGCTGGCCTTCCATACGCCGAGTCCTAACTGAGGCATCTTGTTGCCATCGTGAAGCTTGATGATGGGTTGCGTTGCCATGAGTCTCTCCTGTTTAACCGGTGATTTTAATCAGATGTAATCGGATGAAGGTTTCGCAAAACCTCACGTGCTTCCTCAAGCCTAGCAGCTAACAGCATTTATGCTGATTTATGCTACGCTCGACAATGATTACCACCCTAACAATATTCTTAAGCAGCAATGATGCTCATTCCTGCCTAAAGCTTGCCTGTTTCTGCTTGGCACTGTAGGAAGTGGCGGTTTTATGACAGAATTAATGCTGAATCATTGATATTAGAGGAAGTGCAAGATGGAAAGTGTCGAGGGGCTTTGCGTCAACCTGGCGGCGCAGGTTGCGCGGTTGAGTGGGGATAAATTACTCAGCCAATCCATCGTGCCGCAGGTGTCATTGATGTACACCACGCGCCACCATCCACGCACGCCAGTGCTTTATAACCCTGGCCTGGTGATCCTGTTTCAGGGCAGCAAAATCGGCTATCTGGGTAAGCGCTCATTCTCCTATGACCCGAAAAACTATCTGATGCTTACCGTGCCGCTGCCGTTTGAGTGCGAAACCTTCGCCAGCGCCGAACAGCCGCTGGCTGGGATCCAGATCAGCATCAACACTGTGATGTTGCAGGATCTGCTGCTGGACATGGAAGAGGCGGGGTTTGCCGGGCAAAAAGATCAGTCCTCCGGCATCAGTTCGGGCGTGCTGGACGAAGACATCCTGTGCGCCGCGGAGCGTTTGCTCGACGTCATGGAAAAACCGTTGCGTGCTAAGGTGCTCGGGCCGCAGATCATCCGTGAGATCCTGTTTCTGGTGCTTACCAGCGACAACGGCGGCGCGTTGCAGGCGCTGGTCAACCGCCACACCCACTTTAGCCAGATCGCCAAAGCGCTGCGCCGCATCGAAAGCCAGTACGCTGACAATCTCAGCGTGGAACTGCTGGCCAGCGAAGTGAACATGAGTGTCTCGGCGTTTCATCACAATTTCAAAGCGGTCACCAGCACTTCGCCGCTGCAATACCTGAAAACTTACCGGTTGCATAAAGCGCGCATGATGATGATGTACGACGGGCTGAAAGCCAGTTCAGCGGCATTGCGGGTAGGCTATGAGAGTGCGTCGCAGTTCAGCCGTGAATTCAAGCGCTACTTCGGTGTGACGCCAAGTGATGAGATGGCGCGGGCACGTGAGGGCCACTCACTGACGCTGGCGGATACGTTAATCAGGTAATAGATACAAAAAACCCGCTATTCAGCGGGTTTGATTTTTATTTTACTGGCGCAGGCCGTGGAACGGCATTTCCGTTTCTTCCAGACCACCAGCAGCGTGCCTGCCAGCCCCATCACGAGCAGGAATACCGGCAGGATCATCAGCCCGGCCATCACCTGATCTTCATGGCGTTTGACGATCGGAATATGGCTGAGGGCGAAGCCCAATGAAATCACTACGCTGACCCACAACAGGGCGCTCAGCCAGTTAAACAGCTGGAAGCGGGCATTACTCAGCCCTGAAATACCGGCCATGGTCGGCAGCAACGTACGCACAAAGGCCAGAAAACGGCCAACCAGCAGCGCCATTAAACCGTGCTGGATAAACATCTGATGGGCGCGCTGATGGTAGTGCGCCGGAAGCTGTAACAGCCAGCCTTTCACCAACTTGGTATGGCCTAACCAGCGGCCCTGAATGTAGCTCAGCCAGCAGCCGAGGCTGGCGGCGATCACCAGAATGATCAGCGTCGGGATAAAACTCATCACCCCTTTGGCAATCAATGCGCCGGTGAGTAACAGCAGGCTGTCGCCCGGCAGGAAAGACGCGGGAAGCAGACCGTTTTCGAGGAACAAGGTGATAAACAACACGGCATACACCACCCAAAGAACTTTAGGGTCGGCGAGGACGCTGAAGTCATGCTGCCAAAGTGCATGAAGAATATCGGTAAGAACTGCCATAAACTGTCCTGTCAGGGTGCTGTGAAAAACTGTCGCTTGCTCATTGTAACCCAGATCCTTACGTTGAGGGATGATCTGGGCCCGGTGAACCAGGGCAGAAGTATTCAGTTTTGTTATAAGTACCTCATCGTCTATGCAACGAGGCTATATTTTATTCTGACGGATTATTTGCACTGTTCTGACGAAATATCGACACGTACTGCGCAAAACTGCGCAGTACGTCGCAATCATTACGGCTTCGCAGTGATTCTGCCGAACGCCAATTCAAGATCGGCGATCAGATCCTCGCAATGTTCCAGCCCGATATGTAACCGCACCAGCGTGCCGCTAAAGTCGACGGTTTCTGCCGGGCGGATCGCCTGAATCTCTTCCGGTTGGTTTGCCAGCACCAGCGACTCAAACCCGCCCCACGAATACGCCATGCTGAAATGTTCGAAGTGGTCGAGATAATCTGCCATCTGCGCGGAGGTCAGACGCTGCTTCAGCACGAAGGAGAAGAGGCCGCAACTGCCGGTAAAATCACGCTTCCAGAAGGCATGGCCTTTACTGCCAGGTAACGCCGGGTGATTAACCACCGCCACTTCCGGGCGCGTTTCCAGCCACTGCGCAACGCGGATGCTGCTCTCTTCATGCTGACGCAGGCGGATGCCCAGCGTGCGCAAACCACGGCTGGCGACGTACGCGGTGTCGGCATCCACCATCTGGCCCATCAAATAAGAGTGTTCGCGCAGTTGCTCCCAGCAACGTGCGTTGCTGACGGCGGTACCGATCATCGCGTCGGAGTGGCCGATGATGTACTTGGTTCCCGCCTGAATCGAAATATCGATGTCAAACTCCAGCGCTTTAAACAAAATGCCCGCCGCCCAGGTGTTGTCGATCATGATAACCACGTCAGGCGAAACCGCCCGCACTGCGCGCACCATCGCCGGAATGTCCGGCATCTCCATGGTGATGGAACCCGGCGCTTCAAGAAACACCACTTTGGTGTTGGGCTGCATCAGTGAACCGAGATTTTCGCCAATGGACGCCGGGAAATAGGTGGTGTTGACGCCGAGTTTGCGCAGCACTTTTTCGGCGAAATCCTGCGTGGGCTCATAGGCTGAACCCGCCACCAGAATGTGGTCACCGCAGGAGACAAACGACAAAATAGCATTACTGACCGCCGCTGCGCCGCATGGGTAAAGGGCGCAACCCGCGCCACCTTCCAGCTCAACCATCGCCTCCTGAAAAGAGAAATGGGTCAGTGTGCCGCGACGGCCATAAAACAGCTCGCCATTGGCGCGGTTTTGGGTGGCGTGTTTTTTCTCCGCGACGGTGTTGAACACCAGTGAAGACGCACGTTGAATCACAGCATTCACCGAACCGAGGGTGAATTTTTTATCACGTCCGGCGCTGACCAATGTGGTTTCTATATTTTTTGCAGAAAGATTTTTTTTTGCAGACATCGTGCCCGTTTCACCCCGTTAATGAATGTGCACCCGCGCCTTTCGGCACGGGCTTTTCTTTAACTTAACATGATGGTTCGGGGCGGGGCAGGTTTTGCTACCTGGATGAGAAAATTTCAGGCATTTATCCGGTATAGACGCCGAACAGTTTGGGCAGAGTGAGTGAAATCGCCGGAATATAGGTCACCAGCATTAGCATTGCGAACAGCACGCAATAGAACGGCAGCATGGCTTTTACCACTTTTTCAATGCTCTGTTTACTGACCGCGCTGGCGACAAACAGCACCGAACCGACGGGTGGGGTGATCAGCCCAATGCCCAGGTTGACCAGCATGATCATGCCGAAATGCACCGGATCAATACCGAGGGAAAGGGTCACTGGCAGCAGTACCGGGGTGAGGATCAAAATGATCGGCGCCATGTCCATCAGCGTGCCGATCAGCAGCAGCATGATGTTGATCAACATCAGGATCACGTACTTGTTGTCGGAGATCGAAGTGAAGAACTCGGTGATGCGCATCGGCAACTGCATGTAGGTCATTACCGCGCCAAAGCTGGCTGCGAAGCCGATCAGGATCATCACGATGCTGACGGTTTTCACCGTGCGGTACATCAATTTAGGCAGCTCCGACCATTTATAGTCCCGGTAGATAAACATGGTGACGAAGAATGACCACAGGCAGGCGATAGCGGCGGATTCGGTGGCGGTGAAGATGCCGCTGAGAATGCCACCCATGATGATCACCACCGTCATCAGCCCCCACAGGGTATCGACGAAGATTTTCAGCGCTTGTTTAAAGGGCACACGTTCGCCCTTCGGATAGCCGCGTTGATGAGCGAACACCACGCACATCACCATTAAGGTCAGGCTGAGCAGCAGGCCTGGCAGGATCCCGGCGATGAACAGCGCCGCAATAGACACCGTACCGCCGGTCGCCAGCGAGTAGATCACTGAGTTGTGGCTGGGTGGGGTCAGAATAGCCTGCACCGAGCCGCTGGCCGTCACCGCTGCCGCGAAATCACGCGGGTAACCTTTCTTCTCCATCTCCGGGATCATCACTGAACCGATTGACGCAGTATCCGCCACTGACGAGCCGGATATCGCGCCAAAAAACGTTGAGGCCACGATGTTCACCAGCGACAGGCCACCGCGAATAAAGCCAACAAAGATATAGGCAAAACTCACCAATCGCCGGGCGATCCCCCCTTCGGCCATGATGGCTCCGGCCAGAATAAAGAACGGAATAGCCAGCAGTGAAAATTTGTTCACGCCGTTGGTCAGTTGGATCATCAGCGCTTCCAGCGGCAGATCGATCCACAAGGCGCCGGCCACGGCGCTCAGGCCAACGGCGTACGCCACCGGCACGCCGATAGCAAGCATCACTCCCAGCGTTAACAGTAAAATTAAGGCATCCATCACTTATGCTCCATAAAGGGGCCGTCAGGCGTCTGAATTACCCAGCTGGACCACCGGGCGGTGGGCCTGCGGGCCGGCAAGAATTTGCTCAAGGATAAACAGCACGGTTAGCGCCGAGCCCAGCGGCAGCGGCAGATAAGTCTGCCCGGCGGTCAGCAGCGGAAACTCCGCTACCGGCTGCTGCCACAGTTCGCGGCACAGTATCAGGCTGTACCAGAAGATAAACAGGCTGATGGCCAGCATCATCAGGTCAGAAAGCAATGCGGAGATTTTTTTCAGCAGCGGTGGCAGGCGATCGGTGACCATCGCCACGATGATGTGCGAACCGGCGCGATAGGCCACGGCAGCACCGGTAAAAGTAAAGGTCACCATGCACAAGATGGCGACCGGTTCCGGCCAGGAGAGGGCGCTGTTCATGATGTAGCGGGCGAAGATCCCAACCGGGATCACGGCCACCATCAGCAGCAGGGCGATCCCCGCCAGCCACATGGCGAAGAGGTACAGCATGTCCATCAAACGTTGGTAACCATTCAGCATGAAACCCCCGAAAGTGCGTGAAACGTGAGGTAGCGTTGCAGGCTGCCTCACATCAGGTTATTGAACGTCGGCAATTTGCTGCATCAGGTCCTCGTGACCTTTACCGAATTCATCGCGCACTGGCTGGGTGGCTTTGAAATAGACCTCGCGGTCAATCTCATAAAATTTCACGCCGCCCGCTTTCATGGTGGCGAGCGATTTATCGTTATAGGTTTTCCACAGTTCGCGCTGCTCGTCCTGCGCTTCTTTCGCCAATTTCAGCATCCGTTGCTGATCGTCTTTCGACAGCTTGTCCCACTTCACTTTTGAATAGAGGAACAGTTCGGGAATGATGAAGTGACGGCTGTAGGTGTAGTTTTTCACCACCGGCAGATAGTTGTGGGCGACGAAGGTCGGAGGATTGTTTTCCGTGCCGTCGATGACCCCAGTTTGCATCCCGCTGAACACTTCACTGACCCCCATCGCCACCGGGTTGGCTCCCATGGCTTTGAGTGTCGCCAGCGCGATCGGGCTGCCCTGCACGCGGATTTTCATCCCTTGCAAGTCGTCAGGTTTGACCACCGGTTGTTTGGTGATCAGGTTGCGTGTACCGCCATCCATCCAGCCGAGAAACACCAGACGGGATTTCGGGTCATTAGTGATCTTATCGCCGATCTCCTTGCCGATACTGCCGTCGAGTACCTTATGCATATGGTCTTCATCACGAAAGACGTAGGGCAGGGTGAAGACGTTGATCTCCGGCAGAATCGACGCCACCGGCGTCATGGACACACGGATAATGTCCAGCGCTCCGAGCTGAGCCTGCTCGATTTCCTGTTTTTCATCACCCAGCACGCCGCCGGGGAAGGTTTTTATCTCCAGCCTGCCGTCGGTTTGCTGTTTAAGTTTTTCACCCATGTGCTGCACAGCCACCACGTTGGGGTAACCCTGCGGGTGAACATCGGCGGCTTTGATCGTTTGCGCCAGCAGGCTGTGGCTGAAGAGAAGGGTCGCGGAACTCAGGCAAAGGCTGAAAAGTGCTTGCTGCATTTTCATCGGTTTGTCTCCAGGGTACTCAGTCAGTAAGGAAAATAAAACACGGGAAATGAATGACATGTAAGAAGGCTGCCGGTGTCCGGTCTTTGCCCACCCCAGCAACATACCCGATCAGGCTTGCTGGTTATTTGAGCGTTATCACAAACTGATAACAGTTATGAAATGATATTACTTAATATTTAAAACGATGTTTTAATTCCAAAATAACGTAGCAGTGGGTTGGCTGGCGTATGATTTTTTTCTAAAAATGTGATGTGTGTGCGGTTGAACGCATTTGAGGATAAACCCGAAAAAGCTTGTTGCGGGTCAATGACAGGGCGTCGCGCAGACGGGATAATGTAAATAATAATGAGAACCACTATCAATTCGAGCTTTTTGTTTGATATGATTTGGCGCTATTTACACATCCAATGTATTGATTCAGGCGGAGGCGACGCGTGAAAACGGCTCGCAATAAGATGAAAAAGATGGCGTCATTGATGATGCCATTAGTTTTGGTGGCAGGTCTCGTCGGTAACGCCTACGCAGCCCCTTCCTCACCGGCAGCTGATGCTGTAACGCAAACCGCCCAACCGGTATCCAGCCCCAACGAAACCCCAGCGGCCATCACGCCGGTCAGCGCCAATGCTGCCCCGGTTGAAGAGACGGCAGCGTTGCCGGTGATCCCTAAAGATCTCTCTGTTCTCGGGATGTACCATCACGCTGACGTGGTGGTGAAAACCGTGATGATTGGCCTGTTGCTGGCTTCTGTTGTCACCTGGACTTTGCTGTTCAGTAAAGGTGCTGAAGTGTGGGGGGGGAAACGTCGCCTGCGCCGTGAGTTCGCCGCGCTGGAAACCGTGCGCACGCTGGACGAAGCCGCCGAGCAGGCTGAAAGCTTTGACGTCAACAGCATCAGCAGCCAGATGCTGCGCGATGCACAAAATGAACTTGAGCTGTCCGCCGGATCTACCGATAACGGTGGCATCAAAGATCGTACCGGCTTCCGTTTGGAACGCCGCGTCAGTGCCGCCGGACGCCATATGGGCCGCGGTAACGGTATTCTCGCTACCATCGGTGCGATCTCCCCGTTCGTCGGTCTGTTCGGGACCGTCTGGGGCATCATGAACAGCTTCATCGGTATTGCTCAGACGCAAACCACTAACTTAGCTGTCGTCGCGCCGGGTATCGCTGAAGCGCTGCTGGCAACCGCAGTGGGCCTGGTGGCCGCCATCCCGGCAGTCGTCATTTACAACATCTTCGCCCGTACCATCGCCTCTTACCGCCACCAGGTGGGTGATGTGGCCGCACAGATTTTACTGTTGCAGGGCCGCGATCTGGACTTAGCTGCCAGCGCAGGCGAAACGCCGCGTCCGCAGGCAGACCGCCAGCTGCGCGTAGGGTAATAAACCATGGCCATACGTTTCAACGACGATCTCGACGAAAGCGGTGAAATGCATGATATCAACGTCACGCCTTTTATCGACGTGATGTTGGTGCTGCTGATCATCTTCATGGTGGCCGCGCCACTGGCGACCGTTGATGTGCGGGTAGATTTACCCGCCTCGACCGCCAAACCGCAGCCGCGACCGGAAAAACCGGTGTTTTTGACGGTGAAAGCCGACAAACAGCTTTATCTGGGCGACAGCGTTGTAAACCGCGATAACCTCACCGCGCAGCTTGATCAGCGCACGCAGGGCAACAAGCAGAGCACTATTTTCTTCCAGGCGGACAAGTCAGTCGATTATGAAACGCTGATGAGTGTGATGGATACCCTGCGCCGAGCCGGTTATCTGAAAGTCGGGTTGGTGGGGGCGGAGCAGACCGGCACCTCGACACAATAAGAGTATTTCTTTATCGAAATTCCATAAAAACGGCCCGTGATGAAAATCCGGGCCGTTTTTATGGGTGTCACGCTTCTCATCAACCGCGTGCGTGCGCGGCTGCTTTCTCAATCAGTTCATCTGAAGGGCGCTGGCCCGTATACAACACGAACTGTTCAACCGCCTGAATCGCTGCCACTTCGGCACCGGTGATCACTTGTTTGTTGTGCTCTCGGCCGTAGCGGATAAGCGGGGTTTCAACCGGCAGGGCGACCACGTCAAAAACGACAGAGGCGCGATCAATCACCGCCGGTTCGAAGGCCAGGGAATCGGCTTCCGGGCCGCCGGCCATGCCGATAGGGGTAACGTTCACCAGCACATCCACGGCTAAATCACCGATTTCACTTTTCCACTCATAGCCATATTCCGCCGCCAGTGCGCGGCCATTTTGCTCGTTACGGGCAATGATATAACCTTTCTTGAAACCGGCATCACGAATCGCCGCTACCACCGCTTTACCCATACCGCCGCTGCCGCGCAGGGCGAATACCGCATCGCGTGGGACCTTATATTGGTTCAGCAGGTTGGCTACGGCGATGTAATCGGTGTTGTAGGCGCGCAACACACCGTCGTCGTTCACGATGGTGTTGACCGACTGGATGGCGGTGGCGGAAGGGTCGAGTTCATCGAGGAACGGAATGCAGGCTTCTTTGAATGGCATCGATACCGCACAGCCACGAATACCCAACGCCCGCACGCCTTTGACGGCCGCTTCAATGTCTTTGGTGGTAAAGGCTTTGTAGACGAAATTCAGATCCAGTGCCTGATACAGATAGTTGTGAAAACGGGTGCCGAAGTTACCCGGACGCCCAGACAGTGACATACACAGTTGGGTGTCTTTGTTGATTTCGCGGCTCATGGTGCCTCCTTGAGAAGGTATGCGTTAATTTTAGATAGGACGTATTAACCAAACCTTAGCTGAAACGATCATGCTCCTGCCAGCCTTAATTGAGCTGTTATACTTAAAGGATCACACCTTCAGGAGGTGGACATGAATTTAGACCTTTTCGATCACCCTGATTTTCATCCGCACTGGCGCGAAGAGCTGGCCCCCGGCGCAGTGGTACTGCGTGGCGGGGCGCTAAAAGACGACACCGGGCTGCTGGCTGAAATCAACCGCATTGCCGGTCTGGTGCCGTTTCAGTACCGCGCCACGCCGGGTGGCTATGCCATGTCGGTCGCCATGACCAACTGCGGCGATGTCGGCTGGGTAACGGACCGGCAGGGCTATCGCTATCAGGCCACCTCGCCTGAGAATCAACAGCCGTGGCCCGCGATGCCTGCGTTGTTTCGCTCGCTGGCGGTGGACGCCGCCGATCAGGCCGGTTTCCCTGATTTTCAGCCGGACGCGTGCCTCATCAACCGGTATCAGCCGGGAGCAAAAATGTCGCTGCATCAGGACAAAGACGAGCATGACTTCGCTGCGCCGATTGTCTCGGTTTCCCTTGGGCTGCCAGCGATATTTCAGTTTGGCGGCATGGAGCGTAGTGATAAAACCCAACGTGTCGCGCTGACCCACGGTGACATCGTGGTGTGGGGCGGCCCGTCTCGCCTGCGATATCATGGGATTTTGCCGCTCAAAGCGGGCGAACATCCGCTGACGGGGCAATATCGCTTCAATCTCACCTTTAGAACGGCGGGTAGTCAGGCCTGAACTGCGGTAAAGCGCACGACTTTAGGCGCGAACTGCATTAAACTGCGCGCTGCAAAAATTGACATGTTGAACGATTAATTAGGCGGTAATAGCGATGAACGGGACAATCACAACCTGGTTTGAAGATAAAGGTTTCGGTTTTATCAAAGATGAAAACGGCGATAACCGTTATTTCCACGTGATTAAAGTCGCCAACCCTGAGCTTATCAAGAAAGATGCCGTGGTGACTTTCGAGCCGACCACCAACAACAAAGGCCTGTCGGCGTTTGCAGTAAAAGTCGAACCAGAGAGCCGCTACATTTTCATTGCTGGTGAGCGCATCAAAATCACCAGCATCAAGTCTTTCCTGGCATACAGCGAGGAAGTGCCTGCGGAATCTCAGGTCAATAAAGAGAACGCCGTGCTGTCGGTGGGCCTGCTGATGAACCGCATCCGTCCGAAGGAAGAAGAAGAGAAGAAAGCGGAGACGCGCACGCTGAAAAAGCTGGCGGTCACCACCTTCCAGAACACCACCTTCATCTTCTCCGAAGACGAAATTGACGTCGATGACACCATGAAGATCCTTAAAGCGCTGTAACCTGCGCGTCCACCGGTGCGCATTGTGTCGCACCGGTTTTATTTTCTTCGGTGAATATTTCATGACGGAAATATTTAACTGATCTCATTTATAAAAATATAAACAGCATCACAAAGTAGAACGATATAAAAGGTGGTTTTTGTTCAGACCGATTAATCTACGTTGGCTCAATATTATTCATTAGTTAGCTGACAGAGGATGAGTCGATGCCCAACCCGTATTTAAACCATCGCGTAGAGATAGGAAGAGTTGATTTAGAACGTCGTGTAGAGTTAGGGAAAATTGCGTTGCAAAACGACAATAAAAATTCGGTGTATATTCCAGCAGTCTATTGCGTTAATTATGTTCTACAAAAAGGTCGCCTGGGATTAAGTCAGGCATCATTTGACAGCATTGTGAATAACATCCAAATGGTAAAGCAGGGCCAGCGTTCAGAAACCACGGCCTCTTTAGTCGAAACAATGTTTTTTGCCCGTGACGCGGTTAATTCCATGAGGAGAGGCAATTTTGGTATGGCGATGATCAATGCGGCAGGCTCCGCATTAAATCTGGTTGGCGGTACGCTCTATTCTGCTAATTATGATCGTATGCGCTTACCTGCGCATCAACGCCATTTTTATGACATGTTCGATTTCATTCACTGCTGATTGATTGTGTTCATCATATTAATACTCTGTTTCTTTCCATGAGTTCGATATTCATCAGACCTGTCTAATATAGGATTCTTTGATTGTTCTATTATTAATTATTGATCACCTGAATATTTAAGCGAATATTCACTCTGCTGTATTTCTGCCGGTGCGACGTTTTCCCCTGACTGCGCCGCACCGGTCTGTTTCCTTCCTGATTAATACGTCACGGTGACCAGTACCGTATCGCTGTAGCTTCCGGCCGGCGGATTGGCCTGGCTGGCGTTAACCGTGGCGGTATAGCCAATCGATTGCGACGCGCCGGTACCGGTCATCGACGTGTCCGTTGTCGCTGTCCACACCGAGGCATCTCCCTTAAAGATCTGATATTGCAAATAGCTGGTCACGCTGTTAATGGTGGCGGACATCTGACGGAACTGCCCGCTGCTGGGATTACTGCTGGTCAGGTTAACGCCGTAAGTTGCACCCAGAGTGCAGCGCACGCTCAGCGAGTTTGAGGTCACAGAGGCAAAGCCGCTCGGGAAGGCTGCCGAGCCAAAGCTGACATCCGGCGCGTTATCGATATAACAATAATTAGTCACCGTCAGGCTGACGGCAATCACGGTGGTCGCCGTTCCGTCGGTGTACACGCACAGCCCAAACGCACCGACGAAACAGATATGGTAGGTCCAGTTAAGCGTGATGTTATCGGTATAGAGCCCGGCTTTCAGGTTGGCCCCGGTCGCCGTTTTCAGATACAGCGGCATACTGCCGTCGCTGGCATTGAATAACCCCAGCAGGCCAAGCAGCGAGGTGCTGCTCCAGGTGGTGGTGGCGCCGACGTTAACCGGGGTGGCGCAGGCGCTGTCCTGGCAGATGATATAAGGCAGATATTGATTGTTGGTGGCATTAAACAACTGCGCCGTGGTGCCGGAGGCATTAGACGTCGAGGCCAGTTTCGCGGTGATAGTATTGGTGGCCGCCAACGCCAGCAGACTTCCGCTACAGGTAAAACCGCTGGTGGCAGTGACCAGTTGAGGGGTACTGGCGACGGTAAACGACGTGGGCGACCCAAAACTTCCCGCCCCGGAGGTACTGGCACAGGCTGCCTGAGCGCTCTGTGATCCGGCCCAAAACAGCAGCACCGCCATCAGCCCGCGTGACGCCATTCTTAACAGTTTCATTTTCTCTCTCCTGACGCCGCGTTCGGCTGGCAAACCAGCGGGCCTACCTGCTCAATGCTGTGATGATTGTTATTCAGGTCAAAACCAATCCGGCACACCGAATTGTCCTCCTGACGGATACTCAACCGGTTGTGTGGTTGCAGATTAGTGAAGTACACCAGCCCGTCGTAGCCCACCACGGTGGTTTGCTGACTGTTCTGTTCGGTGACCAGCGTGCCGAGTTTCAGCGGCTGGCCGTGGGTATCATTGAGTTTGATGCTGGCGGAAAGCACTTTTCTGACCGGGAACTCCACCACCACGCCACTGCCTTCGCGCACTGACACATTGTCGGACACCCGGTTGGCTACCACGTCGGCAGGCAGCGGCAGGGTATCGATGTCCACCTTGGCCGGGTAATAAGAGCTGACGTTGGAGATCAGCAGATGGCCGTTCTTATCGGTTTTGCCGAGCTTCTGGTTTTCATACATCACGGGCACCCCGGCGTAGTTATCTGTATCGACCACGATGAAAGCATCGTTGATCTTGTCCGACAGGAAAAAATCATTGGCCATAAACACCACCGAACCGCTGAGATCGGCCCAGTGGGTGTACTCGCCGGTCTGCCCGTATACTCCGCCCTGAATCGTGCTATAGCGCGATTTCCAGGTGGCATCGGCCTGCTGATACGGGTCGCTGCCGCCGGTATAGGCCAGATTCCAGCCCAGCCCGCCGTCGGTTGGCGTGGTTTTGCTGGCCCCAATCTGCTCCTGATAATTTCCGGCGCTGTTACGCTGTGCGCCAGCGTTGACGCTGACGCCGCCGTCCAGCGGAATGATAAATTGCAGCTGTGCGCTGTAGCCGTTTTCGCTCAGTGTTTTATTCAGTGACAAAAACATGCTGCTCTGGCCCCACAACGAGCGGCTGTAGGAGAGATTCATCAGCCGGGTGTGGCTCTGGTCGTAGGCTTCGACATCGTAATAGCCGATACCGACGGTGCCGTTCGACTGCCCAAACGGCGACGTACTGAAAGTCACCTGATCGGCCTGACGGCTGAGGCGGGTGTCGCTGGTGTAGGAGGTTAAATCCTGATAACCCGGTGTGCGCGACGAACGCAGCGCCGAGAGGCTGAAACGGGTGGAGTAGTAGGAATAGCCGACCGTGTACTGATTGCCGTTCTTTGCTTTGGTATCGCTGTCGGTCGCTGACTGAGTGCTGTTCTGACCCATGGTATCGGGAATACCCTGGGTTGAATTATTCGCAAAAACGTTGTTGCCATTGGTATCGAATTCGCCGCTGGTCACCGGCGCATGGTTGGCCTGACTCTGGCTGCCTGACAGGCTGAAGGTTCCCCAATGGCCGACGGCGATATCCGCGCCAATACCACCGAGCGCCAGCCCCTGCGTGGCCTCGCCATGGGTGGAGATCGTCAGGTAATTGGTGATGCCGTAGCGGTAAATGCCGCTGAAGGCCGCGTCAGAGTAGTCGGCGCTGTCGACACCATAATTTTGCCGCACCGCACCGAGCGACAGGTCAAAGTCAGTCAGGCCCTGGCGCAACAGGGTATTGGAGACGTAAAACGGCACGCTGGTGGAAACCTGCCGCCCGAGGGCATCGGTGGTGACCACCGTGGCTTCACCGGCACCGTTAATATAGGGCACGTTAGTGAGGGTGAACGGCCCGGAGTTCAGGTTATTGCTGCTGGCTTTGAACCCGTTGAGGAATAGATCGACCGTGGTGGGCACCGCCGCTGTGCCGCTGTATTGCAGCAGCGGATAGGTCACCAGATCCGGGCGAACGCCAAAATTACGGCTGATGCGTAAACCGCCCATGCGCGCCGAGTTGCTCCAGGTCAGCGAGTTACTGACGAAATCCCCCATCTGATAACTGACCAGGCCTTTTTCGTCGGTATAACGCCAGAAGGTGTCATAGCGGATATATCCGTCCTGCGAGGTGCTGTCGACATCGCCGGGGGAACCTTCGATGTTATAACGCCAGGTGCCGGTGTTGGTCAGAATGCCGACGCTGCTGAACAGGCGCTGCTCCATCCAGGTCGCGAGCGAACGCTGCCCGTCGTGCGGATCCGAGTAGTAAGCGTCGTAGTTGAATAACAGCCCGGTGCTGCTTTGCGCCGGGGTATATCCCATCAGGTTATCGCCGCTGACATTCTGTTTTGGCAGCCAGTCATCCGGTACCTGTAAGATCAACTGCTGGGTCGCGGCGACATACTGGGCTTTGACCTGCGGCAGGCTGGCGATATTCACCAGCCCCTGCTGCTGCCCGTTGAGACGCACATGGTTTTTCGCCAGCACCCCGGCTTCCACCCAATAGGCATTATTGCGATAGACCACCGGCACCACCTGATTGTCGCTCTGGCCGTTCACCACGATCGACAAATAATAGGTCGCGTCAGTGACCACCGGGGCTGCACGCGGGGCGTCCGGCAGCGCGCCGTATTCCGCCGCCTGTGCCTGCCACGGAGCCACGAGCAGGCTGCCCGCATACATCAGGCCCAGGCAGCCACCGGCGTTGGTCAGAAGAAGAACGCCTGTTCTGAGGCTAAAACTTCGGGTTTGCATGTATTGCGGCTCCCGCCTTTACTCGCCGCGGGGGACCACAATCGGTTGGGTGTTATCGGCAATCTGCGCATTGAGCTGGCCACCCGGCAGCAGGCCCGCCGGAACCGGCCAGCGCATCTCCTGTCCCGGCAAGACATAACCCATAAAGCCGGACACCATCGGCTTCACGCCCTTTTTGGCATCGCCGGTATTGGACCAGAACACGTTGCTCAGCCGGGCATGTACCACGCCGGTATTGCGTACTTTCAGGAAGGTTTTTCCGCCCGCACTGTCGATACTCCAGTGCAGCACCGGTTTCGTCGCCGTGGCGCTGTCGCGTTTGATGTCGGTGCGATCGTTGGTCCAGATGCCTTCGCCATCCATAAACAGCGGCAACAGGTAGCGCATCTGCAACTGCAGGCCGACCACGGCTTTATCCTGCCCCTGGGTTGGCGCGGTCAGCGGGGAGGGGATCTCATCAATGATAATACGAAAGGCTTTTTCGGTGTGGGCAGGAACGGGCGTATTGCGGATCAGCCGAATCAGCTGACGCTGGCCGGGCGCGACGGTGGCAAACGGCGGGCTGGCGACCACGTCGCTCTGATCGGCGTAGCGCTCGTTAAAGTTCTCCTGCTTCCAGGCCAGTACCCGTACCTGCAACGATACCGGTTCGGCCCCGCGGTTCTCCAGCCAAAGCGCAGAGCCGTTCTGGTCCGACTCGATGATTTGATACACCGGCCAGACCAGCACCGAACTGGCGGCCCAAACCGGGGCTGGACTGGCCAACAGGCCCAAAGTGAACAAAGGTAACGCCGTGCGAAAAAAGGTGTAATGCATGATTGATATCCTGATCATTCAATAGGTTAATGTCACAGTCACCGTGTCGGTATAGGTTCCCGCTGAGGGTAAAGTGGTCACTGCAAATAAGCGTGCATAAACCGGATAGGTTTGTGTGGTGGCCGGAAAGCTGCTGACCGTCATGGCCAGCGCGCCGTTTCCCCAGACTTTGCTGCGCGCTGAATCCTGATAAAGCTGATAGGCCAGCGTCTGCGTGGCCGCTGTGGTGTTAACCATGTAGCGCTGGGTGGCGCTGCCGCCGTGGGTGCCGTAATCCATGGAGATCGTCGGTGTTGCGCCAGGGGTGCAGGTCACCACTACGCTGCCAGCGCCGGTGGTACTGACCATGTCGAGATTGCTGGGAACGGAGGCTAGCGAGCCAAAATTGATGGTGCCGAGATTGGTGATCGGGCTGGTGACGGAGCTGCCAAAGGCGCAGCCGTTAACAATGGTGGCGCTGACGGTGAAATTCTGGATGGCGGTTCCTGCGTCGGCGGCAGAGCAGAGCAGCAGCGGCAGGGTAAAAAGAGTGATCAGGTACCGCTCAGGCATCGTGTCTCCCCCCCACTACCAGCTGACGGTAACGTTCACCGTATCCTGATAAACACCGGCTGCCGGTGTGGTTTGTGACGGCACGCGACCATACACCGTATGCCATTGATCGGCACCGTTACCGACGTCGCTCAGGCCGGTGGTGTTGTCCCACAGCGTGGAGCGGGTCGCATTGGTGTAGAGGTTATAAAGCACTTTCAGCGTGGCATTGGTGGTGTTAGCCATGCTGCGACTGCTCACACTGCCGCTGCTGCCGCCATCCATCAGAATTTTATAGCTCAGACCGTTGACACAGTTGACGCGAATTGATCCCGCCAGCTGGGCGCTGGTGGCATTAATCACGCTGGTGGTAGAGGCGTAATTACCGAAATTGATCGTACCGAAGGTGGTACTGCCAGAGGTGGTCGTGCCTGCGGTACAGGCAGGCAGCAGGGTCGCGGTAACCCCCAGCGTGGCGGCCTGACTGACAGGAACTGCGGTCAGAACAAGCAGCATACTGAGGGCTGAAAAAAGCAGCAGCACCTTGGCGTCCATGGTCTTTCCTTCTGAATAATCGTGAATCCAGGGCCGTAAACGGCCCTGACATATTCAGGTGCTACCAGGAAAGCGTGGCAACTACGGTATCGTTATAAGTGCCCGCTGCGGGGCTGGTATTGGTCTGATCGGCAGGCAGCACGCGACCATAAATCGGGAAATTTTGCGGCGTCGTGCTCGCCGTAAAAGACACCGGAGTATTGATGGCGATTTCCGAGGTGCGTGCGGCGTTGGAATAGAGGCGGTAAAGGATGCTGTTGCCGCTGGAGGTCATAGTGCGGGTAGCACCGCTGGGGGCCAGTCCGCCGTTAAGGGAGAGCGTGGGGCTAAGGCCGGTACTGCACGTGATGGTGACCGCATTGGTGCCGTCGGCGCCAAAGACTGTCCCGTTGATCACGCTGGTTAAATCGGCATAGTTACCGAAGTTCAACGTACCCCACTGGTTGGTGCCGCCGGTGGCGGTGCCGTTACCAACGGTACACCCGGTGCTGATAGTTAACTGCACGGCGACCTGACCGGTCAGGGTGCCTGCTGCGTGAGCGCCAGCTGAAAGTGTCAGCAGAGCCGCGGAAAATAAGGTGAGAAAGGATTGTTTTTTTGCGTCCATGATGACTCCCAATGACAACGTGTAAGGCTGTTTATTCATGCAACTAACCGTGCATGTGGAAATCCTCTGGTGGTAACACTCTAAAAAAGCTCAATGACAAAATGTGGCTGCGTTTTAAAAATCAGTTTTTGTCCGTTTTCCCCTTTTATTAGGGGAATTATCACTGGCATTGCCAGTCTGAACCTTGCATGTGGGCCGTTTTCTTTTCAGTAACAGCACCATGAGACTCGGGGACATAGTTAAATATAAGTTAATAAATTTAACTTAAGAGGAATTATCTGACACTTTTGTCAAAAAACTTTATAACTCTAATAAATAGTATTTAACGGCTGTTAAACCTTAAAAATAATCATTTGCAGCATTTAAATCCCAGGCAGAGTGAGCGTTTGAGTTAAGTTGCTAATCATTTAGCCCGCATTGAGAAGGAGTGAAAGATGGATCTGAACACTGTTTTACAACAATTACGTCAGGCAGGGAAAACCGAACAAGCCCGGAATGAGTGGATATCCCTCGCTGCACAGTATCCGCAACAGGCGAAGGTGCACTATGAAACGGCCTGCATTCATGACTCGATGGGGCTGGAGTCTCAGGCGGTTGCCTATTATTTGGCGGCCATCGATCTCGGGTTAACCGGGGAAGATCTGCGTGGCGCTTATTTAGGTCTGGGCAGTACGTATCGCACATTGGGGCAGTTTGAGGCGTCAAAACAGATTTTCGAACGTGCAATGCAGGTTTTCCCGGATGCGCAGGAGATGCGGGTTTTTCTGGCGATGACGCTCTACAACCTGGCTGATCACCATGCTGCGATGTCGGTACTGCTGGAGGTGATTGCTGATACCAGTGCAGACAGTGAAATTCAGTCATACCAGCGTGCGATCCGACTCTACGCACAGGATCTGGATCGCCGCTGGTGATGTTCACCTTTTTATGATCTCTATCACATCGCTCTGATCACGGTGCCAGGTCGTTCTGAACCCCAGCCGTATCGGGCGTGGTCTCTTTGCCGGCCAGCGCGAGCAGCACGACGAGCGCCGAGGCCAGCGTGATCGCCATCAGACACAGTAAGAGATGATGCAGTGACGTGGCATAGATCTGCTGGAGCTGTGCCACGCTGGCACCAGGGATTAGGCGCTGAGCCTGGTGTAAATCGCCGGTTGCCAGACGCTGGCTGGCCTGTGCGATGTCTGCGCCGGAAAAATGCGTCGCCAGTCCGTTATACATAAAGGCTGCCAGCAGCGCGCCGACCGTGGCCAGAGAAATTCCTTCACCGGCCACGCGGGTGGTGCTGAAAATACCGGTGGCCATACCCGCGCGCTCTTTTGGCACCACGCTGACTGACAGCCCGTCCATCAGACCCCACGGCAGGCCAGTACCCAGCCCGATCAGCAGCATCGGCAAAATCATTTGCGTGAAATTCTGCGCATTGACCGCCACACTCAGCCACCACAAACCCAGCGCCGCCAGCACTAAACCTGAAGTGCAGAGCACACCTGCGCTTATCCAGCGGGTCAGCCATGCGGCAATCAACGGCACGGCCAGCATCGGAAGTGACAGCGCCATCATCATCAGCCCGGCCTGTTGCTCGCTGAGACCGATGATGCCGATAAATTGCATGGGTAAAATGACCAGCAGTACCACAAAGCAGAAACCGGTCGCCAGCGGCAGGGCCTGCACGCCGATAAACCGTGGAAAACGGAACAGTGACAAATCCAGCATCGGGTGCTTAACGCGCAATTCCACGGCAATAAACAGCGCCAGCAGCAGCGTAGCTCCACCGAGCATTCCCAGCACTGGCGCACTTCGCAGGCCGTACTGCGGAATATCCATCAGCGCCCAGGTCAGCAACGCCAGCATGGCGGTGAAGCTTAGGGTGCCCGGCCAGTCGATGCCTTGCGCATCGGGATTGCGTGACTCCTGCATACGCCATGAACCAGCCAGTAACGAGAGCAGGGCTACTGCCATAGAGGAAAAAAAGACCGAGCGCCAGCCGAAGTGTTCAATCAACAGGCCCGCGACAAAAGGCCCAAATGCCAGCCCGACGCCGAAACTGGTGCCAAGCAGGCTGAAGGCGCGGGTGCGTGCCGGTCCGTCGAACTCCTGTGCCAGTGCCGCAGAACCGCCTGCCAAAGCGGCGGCGGCTACAACGCCCTGGGTGCCGCGCAGCAGGTCGATCGCCAGCAGGCTGGTGCTGAAACTTTGCAGGAGCGAGAGCAGCGCAAACCCGGCCACGCCGCTGATAAACACTTTCTTGCGGCCAATCTCATCGGCCAGCGCACCAGCGGCCATCAGAAAGCAGCCGAAAGTGAGCATAAAGGCATTGGTTATCCAGCTCAGCGCCTGTGCGCTGCCGCCTAGCTCGCGAGCGATGGCCGGGGTGGCGACCGCACCGCTGACAAAATTCAGCGGCAAAATCATGCCTGCCAGACAGACGGTAAGCAGCACACTGAGCTGGCGTGAAGACGATGAGGCACGGTGAGGTGTGAGTTGAGTCATGGTCGTATCCATAAAAGGAAGGTTGTGACGATGATAAAATGTCTGCAATTTTGCTGAAACAGGCTTACAGTCCGATGATTACGGACAAAAAAGCTCGAGTGCGCAGTGATAAACCACAACGGAGACCCTCATGGAAAATCTTAACGGCATGTTGGCTTTTGTGCGGGCAGCTCAGTACTACAGCTTCGCGGCAGCGGGCGAACGTATGGGGATCTCAGCCTCGGCGGTCGGTAAAAGCGTGGCGCGGCTGGAGGAAAAGCTCGGCGTTCGGCTGTTTAACCGCAGCACGCGTCGCATCAGCCTGACCGACGAGGGTCAGCTATTTTTCGAACGTTGCCAGCAAATTGTGGCGCAAATGGAAGAGGCTGAGCAGGAAATGTCGCGGGTCTCCGCGGAGCCACGTGGCAAGTTGCGGGTCAGTATGCCGGCGATTGGCTATCGCATGTTATTACCCCATCTGGCCGATTTTATGCGCAGCTACCCACAGGTAGAACTTGAGCTGGATTTCAGCGACCGCATGGTGGACCTGATTGCCGAAGGGATCGATGTGGCGGTGCGTAGCGGCGATTTGGCGACGTCACAGTTGATGTCACGGCGGCTCGGGCCGTTTTACTTTACGATTGTCGGCAGTCCGGCCTATTTTGCACAGAACCCGCCACCGCAGACACCGGGCGAACTCGAACACCACGCTTGCCTGCGTTATCGTTTTCCAGCCAGCGGGCAGTTTCAGCCCTGGGCGCTCAACGGCGAGCCGCCGCTGAATTTACCGGTGGCACTCAGCAGTAATAATCTCGAAGCGCTGCTACAGGCTGTCAATCAGGGGCTGGGCCTGGCGTATGTGCCGGAGTTTTTGGTGCGGGATGCGCTGAAAGCGGGGACGCTGGTGGCTGTACTGGTGGACTTCCTTGACGAGACGGGGAAATTCTCGGTGGTCTGGCCGAGCAGCCGCCATATGCTGCCCAAAGTGCGGGTATTTATTGATTTTCTGACCGAAAAACAGCGGCTGGGTGCGCGGTAAAAATAAAAAAACGGGGCGAAATCTGCCCCGTTGGTTTCTCAATACTAAACGGTTAAAGCAGTTTCCACTGCGCCCATTCACCGGTGAACTGTGCATCACCTGGCTCGTTACCCTGAGTCCAGTAGTTGGCTACATAGTCTTTGCCTTTATGGCTGACTTTGTCACCGGTGTTGTACACTTTGCTGGAAACCCACTCATCGTATGTGCTAACCGGATCAACAACGGGGTCCACCACTGGGTCCACCACCGGATCAACCACGGGGTCTACAACGGGGTCTACAACGGGATCGACGACCGGATCAACAACCGGCTCCACAACTTCTTCACCAAATACGACCAGCGTATATTGTTTGGCAACCGAAGACGCGGCATGGGTATCCGTCACCGTCAGTGAGAACTGGAATTCAGCGCGGCTGACCACAGTCGGTGCAGTAAAGGTAATGGTGGATGTGGTGGTGCTGCTAGGGGAAATTCCAGCCGGTACGCCCCATTTGTAGGTCAGAGCATCGTTATCGGCATCGCTGGACGCCGCACCGCTCAGACGAACTTTGGAACCGCTGATCACCTGAAGCTGAATATCGGCAACCGGCGTAGTGTTGGTGGCTGGTTTGTCATCATCGGGCACTTCGCCCGCGATGTTGATGCCATCAAAGTAGAACGGCGCCATATCAACCACCTGATCGACCACGGTGCAGCCCAGCCCTTCACGTGCCGCGTTAACCAGTACGCCGTTGTCCTGATCGATAGTCCAGGTAAACAGTGCGCCCAAGCCTTTTTTAACCACATATTGCCCTTTGGCTTTTACGCTGCGCGGGGTGTCGAGTGACATAAAGAGTTTAGACTCTTTGTTATAAAGGTAATCGGCATCAGCCACCTGATCGGTATAGACGCTGAAACCGTTACGGCCTTTCTGGTTCTCCAAATCCAGATAGTTGTTGATCAGGTCATACCATTCGCTGCAGCCGCTTTCAAAAGTACCGGTAGTTTCGGCATTGGCTTCCGGGGTATAGGTCCCTTTCAGCGGGGAGAAACTCTCCAGTACGGCATTCTGGCCATTGCGTGAATAACCGGCATAACCGACGTTAATACGGTCAGATGGGAAGCCTTTCGCCAGCAGATAATCGACGATGGTGTCCACACCCCAGCCGCCTTCAATCAGCGCATGCAGGTTAGTGTGATGGTCCAGTTCTGTCGCCCACGGTGTACCGTAGAAGTCATAGGTCATCACGTTGATGCTGTACAAACCATTGTTCAGCAGGGTAGCGACATCAGATTTTTCCAGAATGGCGACCACGGCGGAGCTGGCGATACTGATTTTAACGTCGCTGCGGTTAATTGCTTTCAGCTCTTTGGTGATCTCAGCCAGTAACAGCGCATAGTTGGCACCGTCTTCATCACCATAGGCGTTGTTGTTACCGGCGTTGCCAGGGTATTCCCAGTCGATATCCACTTCGGAGAACATCGGGAAACGGGTGAACAGCTTGGCAACCCCTTTAGCAAAAGTGCTGCGTCCTGCGGCGGTTTTCGACATATTGTGGAAGCCGCTACTCATTGACAGTGCCAGCGTATGGCCCAATTTTTTCGCTTTGGCTTGCAGATCGCGCAGACCACCGACGATACCTTTTACTGTTGCCTGTGTTGCACTGTTCACGTCCATTTCTACCCAGCCGGAATTTGCCAGGCCAACGTTGTTACTGGTCTGGAAGTCACCCCATGGGTCAAGGAAAGTAGGTTCGTTGGTCACTTTATTCAAATTGCTGGCAGCGCGGGCGATGACATCGGCCTTCTCACCCGTGGTGTCACCGGTAATGCCGAGGAAGCCAAGAATGATTTTGTCATACGCCGTTGGGCTGACGTTAGCCAGATCATAACCACGGCCACGGTTCGACGGTGTGTCGTCGCCATCGGTCTGGCGGCTGTCGTATTGTGACCAGTCAGTGTAGTAACCGAAGACTTTTGGTTTGTTGGTAGTGTCATATTTGTTGTAAACCGGCTTGGCCACACGCGCAGAGGTGTAACTGTATTTGACGGTATCTTTAGCAGGATCAAAGCCATCGGCTTTATAAGATGCTTCAGTCAACGCGTCAGTTTTAATCAATTTACTGGTAGTCATAATGTTTTCCTGAATATGAATAAAAGTGAGGAGTCCACAGCGTTATGCTGCTGGCGCTATAATTCAGGAGGGACGGATTTCTCTCAAATCATCTGACAGCAAAAATAAATATGAGGAATAGTCTCTTTTTGAAATGAAAGTAACTTGTCCAGGCAGATGATTTTTTTGCTTCAAAAAAACATCATTGAGCCACAGCTAAGTGGATAATAAAGTGAGTTTTTCATCTATTACTCAACTGGATTTTATGAATCCAGATAATTCAAGTTAAATATTCAGTTCTTTACATATTGAGCCAGTGTGAAAATGTTTTTGAGTTAAACTTGAAAAGGTCCTGTTTTTTTTAAAAGGATCACAACATATCTAAAATTATTCATAATATTCTGATTGGATGTGGTGAAAGTTAAAAAAGAAGATACGATAAATCTTATCGAAAAATGGATTTCTGATTTCTGTTTGCCACCGGTCTGGAGAGTCTTTAAAGATGAGCGTTTATCTTATAAATGGTCAGTATGTTTTCAATGAAGGAACCAAAGAATTAAAAACGTTAAATAGTGGTATCAATATTAAATTGACTGCTATGAGAGCACGTTGCCTTAGCTTTATTATTGAACATGCCAAGGATGAGGTGATCGAAAAAACAGCAATATCTTATGCGTTATGGGGAGCAAGAAGTAAATTTACCAGTGATGCCAGCCTGACTCAAACACTCTATTTAATTCGTCGGGATTTGAAAACACTGGGATTGGATGAGCTTTTTATTACTGTACCAAAGTCTGGGATCCGGGTTAATACATCGATATCAATCGATGTGATCCAGGAGAGGGTTCCCCGTTCGAAGATTTTATATCTCCCACTTCTGGTTAGTATAACGGCTTCTCTATTGATTGCCGGCGCTGCAATATATTTTGCTTTTATCGTATAAATAAATCGTATAAATAAACTGAGGGCTATACCATGCCAAATAATCCTGTAATCGACGCTGTACTGGAAAACGAAGGGGCATATGTCAATCATCCTGACGATCCAGGTGGTGCGACTCATTGGGGAATAACGGAACAAACGGCACGCGATAATGGGTATACCGGTGATATGCGGGATTTTACCCGCGAGCAGGCTTATACCTTACTTGAGAAAAATTATTGGTACCAACCCGGTTTTGATAAAGTCAATGCACTCTCTCCTGCTGTTGCGATGGAGCTGTGTGATACCGGGACTAATATGGGGCCGTCGGTAGGTATTAAATGGTTACAACGCTGGTTGAATGTGTATAACCAGAAAAGCACTGCTTATAATGATATTGGCGTGGATGGGAAAATAGGCCCGGCAACCTTAAATGCGTTGTCAGAGTTTCTTCGTCTGCGGGGAGAAGAAGGTGATGAGGTATTAGTGACATCATTAAATTGCAGCCAGGGGCAACGCTATCTGGAACTGGCGGAAGGAAAAGTGAGTAATGAATCTTTCATCTATGGCTGGATGAGAGGCCGGGTGCATGTAAGTTGAGGAAAAAAACAGAACATCATTTTTCTTATTGATAATAAACAATATTTACACTTTTTTAGTGCGTGGTCTATTATTCAAGGTCTAATCTCATTATCTTTCTACGATCAACAGTGAAATTAATTTTCATAATTTCATCACTAACTATTTCGCCATATATTATAAACATAGAAATGTGATATGGAAATTGAGACTTTTTTACTTTATTTATAACACCACAATGTTAATGATGCACGCTCCAATTTTGCATAGCGGAGAAGAGTAATGAACTACAGTAAAAGCTCTAAGTTTGATTATAACCTGATCAAAATAATGAACCAAGTTATAGTATCAGGTAGCCTCTCACGGGCTGCAGAAAATCTTGAGCTTTCAGTTTCAGCCGTCAGTCTTTCTATCAATAAACTGCAACAGCATTTAGGCCTGGAGCTTTTTACCCGTACGGCTCAAGGTATGAAGCCTACGTCAATAGCGACTAATATTCATGAGTCATTTTCTCGCGCTATTGGTATTATTGATGATGTGGTATATACCGCTAAACATCAAGAACACGCTATGTTAACACTTAAAATAATGTGTTCTGACCTGATGGAGAATTACTACTTTCAGACATTTTATCAGCAGAGGGATTTCAGTGATACTCTGGTTTCTTTTACCAACTTAATGATATTAAATCATGATGACTGTGTGAAAAATTTATTGCAGGTATCCAATGACATCATTTTGAGTAATTTCCCTTTGACACATAATAGCATTACATCCGTAGAAGTTGATTGTGATGATGAATTTGTTGTTGTGTGTAGTAATAGCAGTTTACTGGCTGCTCAGGAGTTTTTTACATTATATCACTATTATACCTTGCCTCCTGCGGTTTATTGTCATAACGAGAAGCAGGGAAGAAGAAGTACTTTTACGTGCAAAGTCAGCAGTGAATACGCGGGTATGATAAAAGTGATCTATGATTCATCCTCAATTAATGGGGTGATCACTGCGGTTGAAAGCAGCGAAATGATATCTATTTTTCCACGGAAAGTAGCAGAGCATTTTATGCAAAAACGGCACAGTAAATTAATGATGTTTCCCCTGCCAGATGAAATACTCTACGAAAAGTTAGTGACTTATGCCAGTTTTCTTACTTGCTCGGTAAAGTCTCAGGCCGTATATAATATGGTTTCGTCGTTAAGATGCGTTGAAATAAATTAACATTTATTCGCAGTAGCACGATTCTTTAATGTGCATAGTGACGTTAATTCCACTGAGTAATCGTTTTTATGCGTTTCATTAAAACGGTTGATTGTTATTTTTTCCATAAAGCCGACATTATCTCCCGTTGATAATGTCAGTTGTTATATGCAGATATCTTCCTCATTAAATATTTATGATGAATGATGTTTCTATTTTAATGGCTGGTTTTGCAGATGCGCATTAGCCTGTTAATGCTGGGTTGCTCCTATGGGCGATCCTGCAAAATACTAAACAGGTTCTATAACAGAGTGCTCCACTCTTCTAACATAACGCAAATAAGGCATTCATTATGCGTAAATTGCAGCCCCATTTTTATTTTAACCTCATTATTGGACCCAAAATAATGAACCTGGCAACCCTGAGTTCACTGGCGAATGGTCACAATGGAAAGAGATAAAAGCCTGTAAATAGTCTTTGGCGGTAAGGTCACTCTTGACCGGGGAAAACTGAATGGGCGATCGCTGATCGCCCATTTTTTCATTGCCGCTCTGGCGCTATACCGGCACTGAAAACTGAAAGCAGGCCCCTTTGTCTGACGGTTCAAGCAACCTAATATCGCTGCCGTGCAGTTGCAAAATTCGCCGTACAATCATCAGGCCCAGTCCGCCGGCGCGGTGTTTGTTGGTGCTGAGGATCGACGGGCGGACAAACAGATTGGCCTTCAGCTCCGGCGCGATACCCGGCCCGCTGTCGTTGAGTTCCACCATCACCCGCTGATTCTGTTTCCACAGGCGGATGCTGATAGTCCCCCCCTCCGGCGTGTGGCGAAGGGCATTGTCCAGCAGGTTGGTCAGTACACGCTCAATCATGCCTAAGTCGGCATTGACCAGCGGAATGCCAGGGGCGATATCGGCAGTGAGTTTCTGCTGGCGTGCCTCTGCCGCCAGCTCAAATTTCTGAAACACATCGTTGACCAGTTCGCACAGGGAGAACGGCTCTTTCTGCGGTTTCACCACGCCATATTCCAGCCGTGCCAGTTCGAACAGCTCCTGTGCCAGACGCCCGACTTTGCGGCTCTGAGCCAAAGCAATACTGAGATAGCGTTGGCGCTCGTCAGCGGTCAAATGGTCGGCTTTCATCGACAGCGTTTCCAGATAGCCGTGCAGCGAGGTGAGTGGCGTGCGCAGGTCATGGGAAATATTGGCGATAAACTCGCGCCGCTGCTGGTCCTGCGTCATCAGGCTTTGCCACTGTTGATCGATACGCTTTGCCATGCCGACAAATGCCTGTTGCAGCTGGGCGACTTCATCGCGCGGCTGACCGTCCGGCACCGGGATTTTGGCCAGCGCCTGAATGGCCTCCATGCCGCCGCTGTCGAGGTTGGCGATTTGCGCCGTCAGCTTACGCACCGGGCGGGTCACCCAGCGAAACGCCAGCGCTCCGGCCAGCAGGCCGAACAGCACCACCATCCCCACGGATCTCAGCGCCATATAAACCGCTGACTGATATTGTGCCTTACTGGCCAGTGCCGAGTAGTCATCACCCAGCAGCACGATGTAGACGTAGCCTTTGACCACGCCATCGGCTTTCAGCGGCGCGGCGCTGAATACCTGCCGTGCATCTGGCGCACGCGGGTTGTCGCCATACACCGGCATTTGTGCTCCGTTCAGCAAAGCCTGCACCGGCGCTAAATCTATACGCTGACGCTGTAGTTTTCCGGCCGGTGCGGCGTTGCCGACAATATTGCCGTCCCGGTCGAGCAGGTAAACTTCGACGCTCGGATTCACCGCCATCAGTTGGTTGAACAAGGTCTTTACCGCATCCGGGTTCAGCCCGTTCTGGCTCAGCAGCGGATTATTGGCCGCGATCTGCGTCGCCAGATTGGCTGACAACCGCTGAATCACCGCCTGGCTGTACTGGTTGCTGGAACGCACCTGCATATAACCGGAAACCAGACTGCAGGCAATCAAGAGCCCAATAAACACCAGTGTCAGGCGTTGCGAAAGCGTCAATTTTTTCATCATCTACCCCTGCGCGTCTTCCGCTGACGACATAAATTTATAGCCTTTGCCCCATACGGTCAGAATGCGTTCCGGCTCGGACGGGTTGTTTTCGATCTTGATGCGCAGCCGGTTGATATGGGTGTTTACCGTATGTTCATAGCCTTCGTGCTGATATCCCCACACCTGGTTGAGCAGGCTGAGGCGCGAAAAGACCTTGCCGGGATTTTTGGCGAAGAAATAGAGCAGGTCGAATTCACGCGGCGTGAGATCGATTGTCTGCTGATTCAGCACCACTTCCCGCGCAATAGGGTCAATCACCAGCCCGGAAAAACTCAGGGTACCGGCATCCATTTTCATGTTGCGGCTCATGGCTTCCTGACGGCGAAACAGTGCTTTGACCCGCGCCACCAGTTCCAGCATGGAAAAAGGCTTCGCCAGATAGTCGTCGGCCCCCAGTTCAAGACCAAGTACGCGATGCACTTCACTGGAACGTGCGCTGATGATGATGATCGGCGTGTAGCGCGTCATATTGCGTGCGCGGCGGCAGATCTCCAGCCCGTCGATACCCGGTAGCATGAGGTCAAGGATCAACGCGTCCCAGCCGCCTTTCTCCAGCTGCGCTACGCCCAGATTACCGTCACCGGCATGGGTTATCTCGAAACCTTCGTCGCGCAGATGCAGGCTCAGTAGTTCGGCGATATGGCTGTCATCTTCCACGATCAAAATCTTTTTGGGCTTATCCATTGGGTTTTTCCATCACGTCCTGCGTCTGATTCAGCGGCAGCGGTCTTGCCTGCAGTCTACACAAGCGCCTTAGCCAGAGTTATCACATTTTATTTAACTTTGCGTGAGGTCTTGGGGAACAAATCCGCTCAATACTCGCTTCATCGACAGGGCGGATGCAGAGATATAACCATGACGCTACACACAGACTTCTCACCGCAAAAAAGCAAAGCCAAACCGGAGATTGTCCATCCGCTGTGGCTGCGCCTGACCCACTGGCTGAATGCGCTGGCGGTACTGATTATGGTCACCAGCGGCTGGCAGATTTATAACGCCTCGCCGCTGTTTGATTTTAGTTTCTCCCGCAGCCTGACGCTGGGCGGCTGGCTGGGCGGCGGCATCCAGTGGCACTTCGCCGGAATGTGGCTGTTTGGTTTCAACGGCCTGTTTTATCTGCTGATGAATATCGTCACCGGGCGGATGAAACGTAAATTCTGGCCGCTGACGCCGCGCGGCATTCTGCGTGATATAGGCGCGGCCCTGCGCGGCAAACTGGCTCATGCCGATCTGCGTCACTACAACATGGTGCAGCGTGCGGCCTACGTCTTCGTGATGTTCGACGGCATCATTCTGGTGCTCTCCGGGCTGGTGGTGTGGAAATCGGTGCAGTTTCCGCTGCTGCGCGAACTGCTGGGGGGATTTGATACCGCCCGCTACGTACATTTCCTGGCGATGGCTTCGCTGGTGGGATTTGTCGCCCTGCATCTGATGATGGTGGCGCTGGTGCCGAAAACCCTGCTGGCCATGCTGCGCGGACGCTAAGGAACAGCCATGAAGGACATCATTAAAAAAAGTATCCGTCAGATTTTCAGTTCGTCAGACAGTGAAGCCATCGTGCAGGAGGCGCAGAAGCAGATTATCCGCCATCTTGACGCGCCGTCACGCCGCCGCTTTTTGCAACAGGGGCTGACGCTTGGCGGGATGGCGATGCTCACCGGCTGCGATATCAGCGACAACGCCAGCGTCGAAAACGCGCTGGTGAAAGTCTCCGGCTTTAACGATCGCGTGCAGGGCTGGCTGTTTGGCTCAACCCGGCTGGCGCCGGTGTATGCCGAGTCGATGATCACCCGGCCATTCCCGTTTAACGCCTTTTACGCCGAAGACGAAGCACCGGAGGTCAACGGCAACGATTATCGCCTGAAGATCGCCGGGCTGGCGCTGGATAAGCGCGAATGGTCGCTGGCGACGCTCTACCAGATGGCGCAGGTCAGCCAGGTCACCCGTCATATTTGTGTCGAAGGCTGGAGCGCGATTGGCAAGTGGGGCGGGGTACCGTTCGGCGATTTCCTGCGACTGATTGGTGCCGATCTCACGGCAGAATATGTCAGCTTTAAATGCGCTGATGAGTACTACACCAGCATCGACATGGCGACGGCGTTACACCCGCAAACCCTGCTGGCGCTGACTTATGGCGGGCAAATCCTGCCGCGTCAATACGGTTTCCCGATGAAACTGCGTATGCCGACCAAGCTCGGCTACAAGAATCCAAAGCATATCGAAGTGATTGAAATTACCAATAAGTACACCGGGGGTTATTGGGAAGATCAAGGTTACAACTGGTTCGGCGGAAGTTAAGTAAGGGGCTATTTTATTTGCCATTTTGAATCCGGGCAGTGCTCACAATCCTCACGTACTGCATGTACGCTCCGGTTGTTCCGCGCTGGCTGTCTCCAAACTGGCTGCAACAATAACGCCCCTAAGCTCAATGAGATTTTTTACCTGCACAACGGTGCAACCTACTTTAAATAAAGGAAATACCATGAAAAAACTGATGGCGGTAATGATGTTCTCTGCTGCAATGATGGGGTTCGCTGGCGTGACTCAGGCGGCTGATTCCATGTCTAAAGACACGATGGGCAAGATGTCCCATGACTGCATGAAAAAAGACAGTATGGGTAAAGATCAGATGGGCAAAGACGCGATGGGTAAAGACTGTATGTCGAAAGATAAAATGTCTAAAGACCAGATGAAAAAAGACAGCATGAGTAAAGACGCGATGTCGAAAGATGCCATGAAAAAAGATGCGATGAGTCAGTAACCGCTCTCGGGTGACGTTCTCCTGTGTCTGAACGCTTCATCACGGCCCGCCATTTCTGGCGGGCTTTTGTGTTGTGTTATTTGAATGAACGCTGGTCCAGCCAGCGGTCGAATACGCCCAGCGCCTCTTCGAGATTGGCCCGCCCGAATCCGATACGCAGAAAGTCTTCTGAAACCGGCGTCAGCTCCGACGCGTAGGTCACGGACGGAATCACCATTACGCCCGTTTCTTCGACCAGCCGCGTGGCAAAAGTTTCAGCCCCTTCCGTACCTTTATAGCGGGCAAACGCCAGCACCCCGGCTTTCGGCAAGGTCAGCTCAAAAGTCTGCGGGTAGTGCGCCAGAAAATCGGTCAGTGATTGCAAATTGGCGCGTGAGCGCTGCATCACCCGATCGAGGATGGGTGCGCGGGCATTGAGGGCCAGCGTGGTCAGCATCTCACCGGGAATAGAGTTGCAGATCGACAGATACTGCTTCATCCGTTCCAGTTTCAGCAGCCAGGCTCGGTCCTGACAGGCGACCCAGCCGATGCGCAGCCCCGGCAAACCGTAGGCTTTCGACGTAACGTTCAGCGAGATGCCGCGCTCGTAAATGTCGGCCAACTGCGGCAGGCGGTCAGCGGAGTTGAATTCGGTCAGCCGGTAAACTTCGTCAGAGAAGATCCACACGCCGCGCTCGCGGCACATCGACACCAGCTCATCCAACTGCTGATGGCTTATCAGCGCGCCGGTTGGGTTGTGCGGGAAGTTGATCACCAGCACTTTGGTGTTGGGGCGCAGCGCAGCGCGGACTTTTTCGACGTCCAGCGCCCAGCCGTTTTCAGCCTCCAGTGCCACGCCGGTGACGTCGCAGCGCGACAGCGGCACGCTTTCCAGCGACTGATAATTTGGCGTGATGACAATGGCGTGATCGCCGGTGTCCAGCAGCGCATGAAAACTGGCATAAATCGCTTCATCAGCACCGGCAAAGCTGATGATCTGCCCGGTGTCGACGTTGTTGTAAGTCCCGGCAATGGCCTCCAGCAGTTCCGGCGTTCCGCGCAGCGGCGGATAGTCGAGCATCGCCTGCATAAACGGCTGGCGGTGTTCAATTCCTGCCAGTTCAAACAGCGTATCGATGTTCATCGATTCAGGGTATGAGGACGACAGCGGAAAGCGCACCGCATGTTCCAGTGTCGATAAATAGGAAATTAATCGGAAATCTTGTGGAAAAGACATGGCATACCTGCGACTTATTTTGAAAGCTCTAGAAAGCGATTAACGGCGATAACCCTGCCCGAAGCGCCGTTCCAGGCGGCTTTGGAACAGTTCCAGCACAATGGACATCATCCAGTATATCGCGGCGGCGGTGGCCAGCATTTCCATATAACGGTAGGTGCTGCGCCCGTAAGACTGCGCCAGAAAATTCAGTTCCCACAGGCCCATCAGCGACACCAGCGATGAATCCTTCAGCATGGAAATAAACATCGAACCGGCGGGGGGAATGATGATGCGCAGCGCCTGCGGGGCGGTGACGTGGACGGCCACCGTCCATGACGAGAGGCCCAGCGCCATCGCCGCCTCTTTCTGCCCACGGGGCACCGACAGTACGCCGCTGCGGATGGTTTCTGCCAGATAAGCACCGTAATTGAGCGACAGCGCAATAATGCCCGAACTCAGCGCACCCAGCACAATGCCCGCTTGCGGCAGTGCCAGATAGATAATCAGCACCTGGACCAGCAGCGGCGTACCGCGAAACAGCGAGGCATAAAAGGTGGCGCAACCGAAGGCCAGCGCATTGTCCGACATGCGGCCTAATGCGGTGATAAGTCCCAGAAACAGGCAGAAAAACATCGAACAGGCGGTGATCAGGATAGTCAGCGCCGCGCCCTGAATAAAACCATCCGGCGACAGACGCAGACCCAACAGGAAAGGCAGTTTCTGCTCAATAAGATCCCATTGCAGCCCCATTTTGCCGAACAGCCCCAGCACTAAACTGAGCAGAATCAGCCAGGTAAGCGCAGTTTTTATCTTAAACGCACGCGGACTGGTAAACATGCCGGTATCAGCAGGTGGCAGGGTCTGGGTATCGGGCGGGCTAGTTTTGACCTCAGGAAGCGGCGCCATCCGTTACGGCGCCTCTTTGGTGATGTCTTCGCCCAGCCAGTGTTGGGAGATCTTCGCCAAAGTACCGTCATCGCGCAGAGATTTGATGGTATCGGCGACTTTCTTATCCCACTCGGCATCGCCCTTATCGGTAGCGACCCAGTTTGGTTCGGCGTACAGCTCGGTGACAATTTTGAATGCCGGATTGCGCTTGATGCGCGCATTGGCGGTGGCTAAGTCAGAGACGATGGCATCCAGGCGTACGCCGGGGCCGAGGGCCAGATTCTGGAACGCCACCTCTTCGTCGCTGGGAATGGCCTGCACGTTGTCAAACGGGAAGGCGATCGGCTTGGTGCCCGGGATCACCAGTGTTTTTTGCAGATAGGTTTCATAACTTGAGCCAATACCAATGCCGACTTTCTTATTGCTCAGATCGGCGGCGGACTTGATGCGGTCATCACTCTTATTCACCACCAGCACTGCCGGCGAGCTGTAATACGGCACCACAAAATTCAGCACTTTGGCGCGTTCAACGTTGGGGGTCATCGAGCAGATACAGGTATCCCAGCGCCCACGCCAGTTGCCGCCGATAATGGTTTCCCAACCCGGCGCGGTGACTTCCAGCTTAACGCCCATCCGCTCTGCCACGGCTTTTGCCACGTCGACATCAAAACCGGCCAGCTGGTTGTTGTCATCAATAAAGCCAAACGGCGGGTAGTCGTTAACGATGACATTATGCAGGACACCGGTTTTCGTCACGCGGTCCAGCGTAGCACCGGCATGGGAAACCGCAGAAAACAGCGAGGTAGCGAGCAGGGTAAAAGCGAGAACGGGTGTGCGCATAGGCTGGGCTTTCCTTACATAACCTGAGTGAATGATTTGCAATGAAAATTCAGATTACGTTTTGGACGTATAGATGTCCAGTACTGGAAGTGACTATGCTTATAGCGGAAACAGACGGGAAGGAATGGCAGGAGTCAGTTTAATGCCCGGGGCCTGTTTAACAGACTGGCCCCGGAAGGGATAAGCGCCATTATTTCGACGCTGGTGTGGCATTCTCGATAAAGGCCGTTATTTTCTTGCCAAGCAGGGTAATGATTGGCCCGGCAAATACGCCACCCAGCCCCGCGATGATCAACACCTTGTCGTCGTTGGCGTTTCTCGATAGTACCCAGATGCTGAGTAGCATCCCGCTGAAGCAGGAAACCACGATCTGTAACAGACATGCCAAGATATCAGCCATTACCGGTTTGGTGGTTCTCAGCATGATATAGCGGACAATCCCGCCCCAGCCAGCCATGCCGATAATCGCCATGACGATTTCAGGGTCCATCGATACCACGTCTCTGGCCTGCGCTGCACCAATCATAATGTGTTCCTCAGAAGTGAAATTGAAAGATAGGTCAATATTGATTCGGTTAAATTATCAGCAAAAAACGCCGACTAAAAATCACATAGCAACACTGTGTTAAGTGAGCCGCGCAAGTTGGGCAGACGAAGATAAACGGGAGTATTTGAGAGGAATGGAGATATTTTTTAGGGCGCGCAATGTGGCTGATTATTGCCACCTTTGATGGCGTTACGCACAGGTTAGCAAGGATTTAACAAAACTAATCTATGACTCTAACGGTTCATTAATAAAGCCGTGAATGTTAAAAATGAAGATGTTGAGAACCTGCCAATGATGGCGAATGAGAAAAATTGATACATTTTTGGTAAATGTGATGAGGATTGCAGCGGCACGTGGCGTGAGTGATAACCCCCGACCCGATGGGGCCAAGGGGCTACCTGACTTGCAGTAACTACTTCGTCTGATCTTTACTGCCGTTAATCAGCTTGCGGGCAGCGGCCATTGCGTCGTTATCCGGCGTTTTAGGTTTGGCTTTGTTAAGCGCAGTACTGAGGCCAGAGCGGCCCCACAGGTCAAAACTGTCGTCATCTTTCAGATGATCAAAGACGGAAGGTGCGGTTTCAATTTTCTTTGCCATGAGCAGGATGAATCTCGGTGTCGGTCATTTTCCACAGCATAGCGGTTTCTGAATTTCAGACCAAGGAATGAAAGCCCTAAATTGGAAACCAAAACCTTCTCAGTATGAATGTGGCTTTCATCGGGCGACATCGATATCACCTTGCCCTCTTTGCTCTTATTCATGTCATTGTGCGTGGTGTTTTTTTCGCTGTTCCCACTGAAGCACCACACTTATCGCGGCAGGGAGAACGGTTAAGGTGAACACGGTGGCGACCAGCAGCCCGCCGATAACCGCGAAGGCCATAGGCCCCCAAAATACCTGTTGAGAGATCGGGACCATGCCCAAAATTGCCGCGCAGGCGGTGAGCACAATGGGGCGGGAGCGGTGTTTTGCTGCGGCAATGATCGCGTCTGCCGGTGCCATTGCGTCACCGAGATGGGTATCCACTTCACTAATGAGGATAACCGCATTGCGAATAATCATGCCTGCCAGCGCGATGATACCGAGCAACGCCACAAAACCCATCGGCGTTCCGGTCGGCAACATGGCGCCCACAACACCGATCATGCCGAACGGAGCCATCAGCAGAGCAAGCAGCATTCTGGAAAATGTCTTTAACTGAATCATCAGTAAAATCAGCATGATAATCCCCGCAACAGGCAGCGCGCTATACACAGAACTGTTGCCTTTGTCAGACTCCACCACGGTTCCGGCTTCATCGATATCGTATCCGGCAGGCAATGATGCACGGTATTTCGCGATCTGAGGCGCCAGACTTTCCGAGGCCGCTGTCGCCTGAATACCGGGAGCAACATCGGTTTGCACCGTAATGAAAGGTACCCGTTGTCTGCGCCAAATCACAGGCTCGTCAATACCATAGGAAATGTTGGCAATTTGTTGTAGCGGAATCGCGTTACCGTCCGAGGTAGAGAATTGCAGTGTTGAAAGGGTATCGATATCGCGACGCTCACTGTCCACGCCGCGCAAGACGACATCGACCAACCGGGTTCGATCGCGAACTGAGGTGATGGTGGTGCCTGAATACATGGCTGCCAGTCTGCTGGCGACCTGTTCTGAACTCAGCCCCACCGCCCGCGCTTCGGTCTGGTTCACCGACACTTTTACCACGCGCGCCGGTTCGCCCGCCGTCAGGTTGGTTTCGCGCGTGTTGGGGTTTTTCCCCACCAGCGTTGCCAGCCCGAGCGAAATATCGCGTACCCGGCTGATATCCGGGCCCGAAACGCGATATTTCAACGGCCAGCCAACCGGAGGCCCCAGCTCCAAAGGCGATACGCGTGAAGTCAGATCGCTGAATTCCTGTTGAAGCCTTTTTTGCAGTCTGGCCCGCAGCGCATCACGCTGTTTTAAGCCTTTGGCGACGACCACCAGTTGCGCCGTGTCTTCGTTATTCAGAAGTACGTCCATCGGCAAGTAAAAGCGCACCGCGCCCGAACCGACATAAGTGGAAAAATGTTCTACATCCTTGTCGGTTTTCAGAATGGCTTCCAGTCGCTCTGCCTGGCGTGCCGTCGCCTCCTGAGAGGCATTGGTCGGTAGCGTCAGGCTGACAAGTAATTCCGGGCGGTCTGACGCAGGGAAAAATTCCCCTTCCATGCGTGTTGAAGCCAAGATAGACAGCGCCAGCAGGCCAAGCGCAATGCCAAGCGTTATACCGCGGTTCGCCAGCACTTTGTTGAGCAGTGATCCGTAGCCACGGGCAATCCGGCCATCTTTGTTAGTGTGCTGCCTGGGTTTATCCGCCAGCAGCCAGACGCCAATCAACGGTGAAAACAGCACGGCGACGATCCACGAGCAGATCAGCGCAATCAGTACCACGATAAACAGCGAGTAACAGTATTCACCTGCACTGGAGGAGGCAAAGCCCACGGGAATGAAGCCTGCTATCATCACCAACGTCCCTGTCAGCATTGGAAAGGCGGTGGTGGTCCAGGCGTGGGTGGCCGCCTGTTGTTTTAAAACGCCTTTTTCCAAACTCGACACCATGGCCTCAACGGTGATCATCGCATCATCAACCAACAGACCGAGCGCGATAATCAGTGCACCCAGAGAGATGCGTTGCATACCGATACCTGCTATCTCCATTCCTATAAACGTCATTGCCAGCACAATCGGGATCGAAGCCGCCACCACCAGCCCGGCACGCGACCCGAGAGAGACAAAGGAGACCGCCAGCACAATCGCCACCGCCTCCAGCAGGACGTGTATAAAGCTGCCAATGGCATCTTTAACCACCACCGACTGGTCAGCAACGGTAGTGGTTTCAATACCATGAGGAAGGCGGCGGCTGATCTCCTGCATTTTGGCCCGGATGGCCTGGCCAAATTGAAGCATATTGCCCGTGGGTGCCATGGAAATCGCCAGGCCCAGCGCGGGCTGCCCGTTAACGCGGAATGTCGGGGAGGGCGGTTGGGCTTGCTGACGGGTGATCGTGGCGATATCCGTTAAGGGTACAAACCGGCTACCGATATGCAGAGTGACGTTACGCAGGCTCTCCTCGGAGATGAAGGCGCCACTGACCCGCAGGTCAATCAGTTCATGGTCGGTGCGGAGGGTGCCAGTAGGCGTGACGGTGTTCTGAGCACGCAAGGCCTCCGAGATCTGCTGCATATCAAGCCCCATGCCTGCCAGCTTGCGCGATGAAAACGCCAGCACTATCTGCTCTTCCTGAACACCGAGGAGATCAATTTTTCTGACATCAGGCACAGAAAGCAGTTCGGCGCGGACATCATCGACTTTGTCCCGCAATTCTCTTTCACTAAAGCCATCACGTGTAAATCCGTAAATCGTCCCAAAAGTGTTATCGAACTCGTCATTCACCGCCGGTGTTGTTGCGCCGTTGGGCAGTGTTGCTGTCACATCGGTCATTTCTTTACGGACGACATACCAAATGTGCTGCACCTGAGACGGGGGAGTATTGTCTTTGAGATTGACATTGATAATCGCCTGGCCCGCCCGGGTGTAACTTTCAATGAAGTCCAGCCACGGCGTTTCCTGCAACTTTTTCTCTAATATGTCCGTCACGAAATTCGTTGTATCTTCAACGGTCGCTCCCGGCCAACTGGCTGAGACCACCGCTGTTTTAATGGTGAAGTCTGGGTCTTCGTTACGGGGCAAATTCTGGTAGCTCATGACCCCGGCGGCCATAATGATCAGCATAAAAAAGATCATCAGTTGCTGATGCGCCAGAGCCCATGCAGAAAGATTAAATTTTTGATGAGGCGCAGCGTTCATTATCGATCCCCCTCGATTGTCACTTTCTCGTCCGGCCGAAGTTTGTTGGTACCCGCGATCACGACTCTGTCGCCGTCGCTGAGACCTTGGCTGATAAAGATCTCCGACGCGCTGTATCGGACAACGGTGATATTTTTCAGACCGACGGTGAGCTTTTTGGGATCAACCACATACACGGCGGGCTGCTGCCCATGTCTTGTTAATGCAGAGGCAGGGACCACAAAGGTTTTATTTTCAGGACGTTGAATGTTGCCCTGCACGGTTGCGCCGAGGGGCATTTTTTCTGATTGGGCATTGAGGCTCACGCGGACGCGCCAGGTCCGGGTGGTGGTATCAGCCTGTGGACTGACATCGCGGAGCTGCCCGGTGGCGATCACCGAGGGGTCGGACAAGAGCGAAACAGTGATGCTTTTATCCGTCATACCGTCCTGGAAAAAGGGCTCTGGTACGTTAAACACCGCATCTTTGCCGGTGAGTAAAGCCAGCGTCACCACTTCCTGCCCCGTGCTGACGACCTGGCCTGGGTTGCTGTTGACCCGAGTGATGATGCCATCTGCTGGTGAAGTCAGACGGGTGAAGCCTGCTTGCTCTCCGGAATTCTTCAGGCTGGCCTGCGCGCTTTCACGGCGCGCCACGGCTGCGTCCTCATTGGCCCTGGCCTCGTCGAGTTGCATCCGTGCTATCGCGCCAGTGCTCACCAGTGTGTTCATTCGCTTCAGGTTGACGGCAGTCAGCCGTTCGGCGGCTACAGCGCTGGCCAAATCTGCCTGGGCGCTGTGAAGCTGATTTTCTGCTACCTGCGGATCCAATAGTGCGATCACGTCACCGCGCTTAACCTGATTACCGACATCGACCCGGCGGGCGATGATCTTTCCGTCAGTACGAAAGGCTAATGCTGATTCTTCTCGCGGGCGGATTTCACCCGTGATGATATAGGCAGAGCCATGATCGGTACTCGATACCGTGACGGTTCGCACTGGCCTTGGCGGCTGTGGTTGCGGATCATCGGTATGGCAGGCACCGAGCGTCAGGCTGCCCAACAGAGGCAGCGCTTTTCTGAAGGTGGCATGGTGCAGATGATGAAGAAAGGAACTGATGATAAGCAAGGAATACGACATGATTTTAACCCTGAAAGCAGATATCAGGATTGAACACGGTTGTTATCCAGATTTGATGTATAAATTCTCAAGGAACGGTCAAGATACTGAATATCCTTGCGCTAACAAGATCAGCACCTGCAATCGAAAGTATAAGGAACCAGCATGAACGTGCGTGACATCGCTTTTTATTCCACCGCCTTTCTCTACGGCGTTACGCTGACTAACGCATATGCCGACGATAATACAGCTGCCGCTCAGGATACCTTTACAGTAGGCCTTGCCGCACAAAACACCCCACGCTACAGCGGGTCGGATGAGCGACGGTGGACATTATTGCCTTTAGTTCAGGCGCGTTCTGGCGCGTTTTTTATCGATACACAAAAGGGGGTGGGGTATGACCTGCAAACGTCATCGGGCATCTATTTTGAGCATGTGCTGGGGTACGCCTTTGGCCGTGATGATAAAAATTCGGCATGGCGCGATGGGGCAGACAATCTTAACGGGATGGGGAGTATCAAAGGGGCTGTGAATACGTCAATGGCGCTTGGCTGGCAGTTTTCCCCCTGGATATCGGTGGAGGCCAAAGCCATCTTGCCGCTCACTGATAGCCAGGGCGTGCAGTATCAGCCATCGGTGACAGGCGTGTTGTTCCAGAATACATCGGATCTTCTTGCGCTACAGGCAACGACGCTGTTCGGAGATGCCCGTAACAACCAGATATTCTATGGCGTCAATGCGAAGCAGAGTCAGGAGTCCGGTTATCGGCAATATCAGGCTGCCGGCGGGCTCTACGGTGGGTTGCTCTCACTATCGTGGAGCCACCAATATACCCGGCAATGGGGCCTTGGCATCAACGCCGAGTATACCCGTTTGAGTGATAAGGTGGCTGAAAGCCCTATTGTTCAACGTCAGGATGAAGTTGACACCACGCTGGCTATAAATTACACATTCTGAGTGTTTTTATGCTCTCTCATGACAGCGGGATGGGCTTTTCGATTACTCGATTAAATGAGGGGAGTCAGTCAGGATTGGGGTGGTGGCATCAGCAAGACATAGCGGTTAAGTAACTGCATAAACTGATTATCTAACTGCCATTGCAACTGAGGCGAGACTTCATTTTTTTGCTGCTGCATTTCAGCTAATTTCCTCAGTGATTCTTCCACCGGCGTGGAACTGTTCAGCGCCTGCTGAATGGCAAATACCGAGGATTTCAGCTGAGACACGGTCATATATTTGCCGCGCTGTTCATCTAATCCGTTTAACTTATCCGCCAACTGCTGTAACTGCGTGCTGGCCGAGTGCCAGCCGTTGAGGTCTGCCAGCGGAGTTGCGTTGGCGTTGATCTGCTGAGCCCAGTTTTTTGCCAATGTTGCTGTGGCTGGGTTATCCGGCCACAGGACGTGTGTCTGATTGACCAGCTGTGTGCCGGTATCCTGTGCCCAGCGTGGCGACAGTCTTGCCAGTTGACTGGTTTGCCGCTGCGTGGCGGCAATCAGCGCTGGCGCTTCACGGCTCAACATTTCGGCCTCGCGGTTTTTCAGTGTCTCCAGCGCCTGCCCATTGAGCGGTTTCGGCAGAACCGGCAGTGTCGCCAGAAGCTGTTCCCCGGCAGGTGGATGATAAAACGCGTTCACGCCCGCAGTAATACCGCTGCCGACCAATACTGTGATCACCACGCCTGCCACAAAGCCTTTCCACTGAATTGGGCGTTTAGCGACAGCAGCACAGGAGATCCGCACCTGCGGATCCACCGTTTCGGCGTGCCCAACATACACCCAGGGCTCGCGGTTATCGCCTGCCCATTCCCGCCCTGCGGTCTTCACCGTTGCAGGCAGCACGACGGCTGAGTCAGTGCTGGCGTGCATATTTTCCAGTCTGATGGCGGCGCTGCGCATCAGGGTGCTCAGGGCTGACAACTGGCTGGCGTGTTTAAGCTCCAGGCGTTGCAGCACATCACACAGTGCATTGATCAGTTTCTCCGCCTGATAGATTTGCGGCAAATCACAATATTCCAGCGTGATACTGCGCAGCGTCTGCTGCAACCTTTGGCTCAGACCGGAGAGGATCTCCATACGCGCATGCACCGGCTGTGGCCACAGCCCGGCCCACTGGCGCGAGACCAGCGCTTCAATAACTGCCAATCCCTCGTTCAGCCCGAAAAGGCCAACTAACTGCGTTCTGGCCTGCGTGTACCACGACGCGGTTTGCAGCTCGATGCCATTTTGCTGGAACAGACTAAGACACAGCTGCTCCACTTTTTTCCAGTCCACATCCGGGCGCGCCGGATGGGTCAATTTGCTCAGTTCTTCGCGTAAAGCGCCGTAGTCGGCCAGCGCACGCGGGTCGCCCCCGGTGCGCAGTTGGCGGTCAGTAGACATGGTCGATTCCTTTCTGGTGCATCGTGTTGATGATCAAACGTAATTCTGTTGTTTCAGGTGGCGGATCAGCACCCGGCCTTCCGGCATAAACGCGGTGCCAAAGCGCACCAGCCCGAACTCTTTCAGCTCGGCGTCGATGCCATATTCCAGATGCCCCGGCATGGATTGCGGCAGCAGTACAACGTTGAGGCTTTTCAGCCGTGGCTCATATTTCAGCAGCGTGTCAGACAGCGTGGTCAGCAGGGAGTGCGCCGTGCCGGGCATCCCCTGCAAGATTTTGCTCATATCCGGCAGGCCGTAATCTGGCAGATGGCTGAGCGTACCCGCGCGGCAGTTGAGAATGCGCTGCATGTTATCGAGTACCGACAGGATCACCTGATTGTCTTCACTGACCTGATGGAGACTGAGGCCGCCGGCAAAGTTGCCGAGCAGCATTTCGTAGAGGGAGGGCTGAGGCATATCATTTATCCTTCAGGGGCAACAGCGTCATCCCCTGATTATTCAATTCAATCTGACGCGCTTTGTCCGGATCGAGGTCGTCACGGCTCAGCACCACCCGCCAGGTGTTGTTAGTGATATCCGGCGCCATATTGCCAGCATCAGTAACGTAAAACGGGTTCTACCAGCGATAATCGCCATGTTCATCGGTCTCTCTTGGGTGAAGATTTTCCTGAACGCGCTGATAGCGGACGATAAATTTTCATCGTATCTCCGTTTATGCCTTAGCCTTTGGCATCTGAGAAACCAATGACAGATTCACGTCCATGCCTTCCACCTGGAAGTGTGGGACGGCGTAGAGTTTCACGCGGAAGAAGCCCGGATTGTCTTCAATATCTTCTACGGTCACTTTGGCGTCGCGCAGTGGGTGAGAGGCCTGAAGGTCATCGCCCGGATCGGTCATTTCAGTCACCAGCGTGCGAACCCAGGTATTCAGTTCCAGCTCCAGCAGGCGGCGATCTTTAGTGGTACCGATGTTTTCGCGCTGAATCAATTTCAGGTAATGCGCGATGCGTGACAGCAGGAAGATGTATGGCAGACGGGCATTAATACGGCTGTTGGCGGTGGCATCAGCAGTGTCATACAACGCTGGCTTCTGCGCAGAGTTTGCGGAGAAGAAGCACGAGTAGTCGCGGTTTTTGTAGTAAGACAACGGGATGAAGCCCAGATTGGCAAACTCAAATTCACGAGTTTCAGGGATCATTATTTCAGATGGGATTTTCACCTGATTGCCGGTACCCAGGTCGTACAGGTGGATTGGCAGGTCAGTCACAGCGCCACCAGCCTGTGGGCCACGGATTTGCACACACCAGCCGTTTTTGATGAAGCTTTTCATCATGTTGGCAGCAAATGCAAATGCGGCGTTGGTCCACAGGTATTTCTCGTGATCCGGGCCTTTCACTTCTTCAACGTAGTTGAAGCTGCGAACCGGTACGGTGTCCGGGCCATAAGGCAGACGGCCAAGCACGCGCGGCATGGTCAGACCGATGTAGCGAGAGTCATCGGAATCACGGAAGGATTTCCACTTGATATACTCGGCGCGGTCAAAGTAGTTGCCGATATCTTTGATGGCAGCCACTTCTTCCATGGACTCTTTCAGGAAGAATTTAGGGCCGACGGAGCCGACAAACGGCATGTGCGCCGCCGCAGACACTTTAGAGATGTTACGCAGCAGCGCGATATCTTGTGCGCTCGCATCAAACTCGTAGTTGGAGATCACAGAACCGATCGGCTCGCCACCCGGTGTGTCATATTCCTGAATGTAGGTGTGACGGTACAGGCCGCTCTGGATGATTTCCGGGCAATCTTCGAAATCCTGACGCAGGTCGTCTTTGGATACGTCCAGCAGCTCAATTTTCACGTTCTGGCGGAAATCGGTGCGATCGATCAGGAACTTCAGACCACGCCAGCCCGATTCAACGCGCTGGAAATCCGGGTGGTGCATGACCATATCCAACTGACGGCTGATCTGCTCGTCGAGCATCGCGATATGGCCGTCCAGCAGGGTTTTATCCAGACGTTCAACTTTCTGACCTGACTGCTTCAGGCGTTCGAGAAACACCTGCACCGCAGCGGTTACGCGCTCGTCGGTAGTGACATCAGACATCGCCTGGTTGTCCTGGAAGACGTTCACGTCACCCAGTGAAGAGACCGGAGTCAGGTTGATTTTTTCAAACAATGACGCATAAACACTTCCTGCGTCGGCACGTTCCAGCACGGTGGTGCGGCTTTCATGATTATTTTCTGTGTTAACAGACATGAGCATAGTCTCAGGTTAATCCGGTTCAGGAAGGGTTAAGCGTCTTTCGGGGCCAGAGCCGCCAGTTCATTACGTAAGTCGTCACTCAGATGGTCATCTTTAAGGATGGTTTCGAGTTCTTTACGGAAGGTGGCGTTGTCTAAAAGATTGGATTTGAGATCGCGTAATAAATTACGCATCGCCAGCATAGCTCGCAGCTGAGGAATTTGGCGTGCGACCTGCTCAGGCTCGAAATCTTTCATCTCTTTGAAGCTCAGCCTGATACTTTCTTGGCTGTGATCGCCGGTCAGGGTATTTTCAACGGTCAGGTTTAATGACGGGCTGTATTCAGCGAGGACGCTGTTAAAGTTATTCTTATTAATGTTAATTTTTTCGCGTTCAGATAACGGACGTTTTTCTTTTCCGTTACTGTAATCGCCCATTACCATTAATTTTAACGGCAATTCAACTTTCTTCTGTGAACCACCTGTGTGTAAATCAAGTTTGATGTTAACGCGCGCTTTCGGAATTTCATTCTGGAAGCTGTTGGACATGTTTAATTTCCCTGCTTGCGGTTAGGATGGGGTATATATTGCGACAAGCAGAAAATAGAGAGCGTTGCTTCCTGCAAGGCCACAAAAGGTATTAAATCAAGATGCACTCATTACCGGTTAATTTTTAGTTAACGAGGTTCTTACTGAAACATGATATTCCTTAACTCAAATTAATCAATACTAACTGAGAGAGTTAAGCATGTAAGTTGTTTCCCTTTACTGTGAGGAATGTGCGGTTTCAGAATGCTGATAGCGTTGGGGGGGAAAGAAAAGGCTTGCTCCGTTTGGTATTAAAGGTAAGTGAGTGTTTTTTTATGAAACCACAAGCATTTAAAATTGTCGGTAATATTTTTTGAAAAATATATTTCAATATTTTACAAAGTAAGTTTGTTAAGAGTTTTTTGTCTGATATTTTTGTCTTTGTGGGAATTTTCCATTATTTGTAGGTGCTTTCCATTTAAAGTCTAAATGCCGACTAAAACTATAGATATATGATGCGATATCATTGTGGTCAATATAATGCCTGCAAGCAGGGATGTCAGGAAATCAGGGTATTTCCCTGACTGATACCCCCAACTTTCTCGGGCATTGATATAATAATGATTATGCTACCCTGAAAAGGGCAAATGTTGGTGGCTATACCAAGATGAAAAGAGTACTGCAGGCGCTATGAGGGGCACTCAATTGTTTCGGTTACTCTGGAGTTTGTTGAAGGTGAGTCTCAGGATGAGATGAATAATCGAATGGAGTCCGATGAAGAGTCCATCTCTCAGAAAGCAAAAAACCAGCCCTTAGGCTGGTTTCTTTAAAGATGGTGCCCGGACTCGGAATCGAACCAAGGACACAGGGATTTTCAATCCCTTGCTCTACCGACTGAGCTATCCGGGCAACGCGGCGCATTAAACCGTATTGGCTGTGTGTCGTCAACGGCTTTTTTCCGTAAGCGCGTGCCAGATCGTCTGAATGCTGATTTTTAACGCAATGGCCGGGCAATGACGATGGGGAAATGTTCGGTAACCGCAGAATCGCGGAGGAATTGCAGTCAAATTAAGGGGTTAAAAATGTAGCATTTTGTTAGAAAAATGGCGACTTTACAGGCTTGTACCGGGGGGAGAATGATGCCATTATTGCGGCGATTTATTGACTGAGATGTTTCCTTTTTCTCGCGACAGCTCAAGAGGGTTGCGGCATGGCCAGCTTATCACATCACGCTTTCTGTAAGCGTAAAACATCGCTGATGACCTCTTCCAGGTGCTGTGGACCTCGTATTTCCTGTTTTTCTCCCTTTGCAGCTCCTTTCATGCGGTAAGGCTACCTTGCTCGCTGTTAGGCATGATTAAAAACAGAGCCTTCTCTGATTTTACTGATGTCTATCAGACGTGGTTGAGCCTGATTCCTGACTCGTTTCCCCTTTGCCTGCTGGCATTGTGCTTTCGCGCCTGATATCTCGCTCACGCCAGCGTCACTTTGCCGGGCCGGATCTGCGCGCTTTTACTTTACGACGTACGAACCTGCTCATTGCCGTGCTAACTGGCACACCCTCTTACTTAACCGTTTGAGAGTCTTAATGAAACTTTTGAAAATTGCAGCAAGTGCCTCCGTGGCCCCTTACCTTGAATCTCACCGTATCGTCGTGGATCTGCGTCGTGCCGATTATGCCGACGTCGCTGCCATTATTATCTCCGTGGGGGATTTAAACAGCGGCCGGCTGGCAGAGATAGACGCGCTGGGATTTGGTATTCCGGCGTTTGTTGCAGTTCAGGGAACCGAGCAGGTTTCCCCGGATTATTTGTCCGTGCTGAAGGGCGTGATCGCACTCTCTGATGCCAATCAGGCATTTTATGCCGCGCAGATTGAGTCTGCCGCGCAGGTCTATGAAGAAGCGCTATTCCCGCCATTTTTCGACACGCTGAAAAAATATGTCGAGATGGAGAATTCGACCTTTGCCTGTCCCGGCCATCAGGGCGGCGAATTTTTCCGTCGTCATCCGGCAGGGCGCCAGTTTTATGATTTTTATGGCCCGAACATTTTCCGTTCTGACATGTGCAATGCGGACGTTAAACTGGGTGATTTACTGATCCATGAAGGCTCGGCGAAAGATGCGCAGAAATACGCGGCTAAAGTGTTCAGCGCGGACAAAACCTATTTCGTGCTCAACGGTACCTCTGCTGCAAATAAAGTGGTGACCAACGCGCTGCTGACCCGTGATGACCTGGTGCTGTTTGACCGTAATAACCATAAATCTAATCACCACGGTGCGCTGTTGCAGGCAGGCGCCACGCCGGTCTATTTGGAAACTGCGCGTAATCCGTTTGGTTTTATTGGCGGGATAGACGCCGACTGCTTCGACGAAACTTATCTTCGTAAGCAAATTAAAGAGGTTGCGCCGGAGCGCGCCGGTGAAAAACGCCCGTTCCGCCTGGCGATTATTCAGCTCGGAACTTACGACGGCACCATTTATAACGCCCGTCAGGTGGTGGACAAAATCGGTCACCTGTGTGATTACATCCTGTTTGACTCAGCCTGGGTCGGTTATGAGCAGTTCATCCCGATGATGCAGCAGTGTTCGCCGCTGCTGCTGGAGCTCAACGAGAACGACCCGGGAATTATCGTCACCCAGTCAGTTCACAAGCAGCAGGCTGGGTTCTCGCAGACCTCGCAGATCCACAAAAAAGACAACCACATCAAAGGCCAGAAGCGTCACTGCAGCCATAAGAAGCTTAACAATGCTTTCATGATGCATGCCTCAACCAGCCCGTTTTATCCGCTGTTTGCGGCGCTGGATGTCAATGCGCGTATTCATGCCGGAGGCAGCGGCAAGCACATGTGGATGGAGTGCGTGAAGCTCGGCATTGAAGCGCGCAAAATGTTGCTCGACCAGTGTTCGATGATCCTGCCGTTTGTACCGCCGGTGGTTGACGGCATTGCGTGGCAGAATCATGACACTGAAAAGATGGCCAATGATGTGCGCTTCTTTGACTTTGTACCGGGTGAGCGCTGGCACGCTTTTGAAGGCTACGCCGAGAAGCAATATTTTGTCGATCCCTGCAAACTGTTACTGACTACGCCGGGTATTGATGCGAATAGTGGCCAATACACCGAGTTTGGTATTCCAGCCACTATTCTTGCCAACTTCTTGCGTGAGAACGGCATCGTGCCGGAAAAATGCGATCTGAACTCGATTCTGTTCCTGCTGACACCGGCGGAGACACCAGCGAAAATGCAGTTGCTGATCGAAGAGATCGCTCGCTTTGAACGCTACATCGAAGAAGATGCGCCACTCAGCGAAGTGCTGCCGACGGTGTACCGCAAAAACGAAGACAGATATCGCAATTATACCATCCGTCAGCTCTGCCAGGAGATGCACAACCTTTACGTCAGTTTTGACGTGAAAGAGCTGCAAAAAGAGATGTTCCGTCAGGCCGGGTTCCCAAAAGTGGTGATGAATGCCCAGGACGCCCACAGCGAGTTTATCCGCGATAACGTCGAGCTGGTCGCCATTGGCGAGGCTGAAGGCCGCATTGCCGCCGAAGGCGCGCTACCTTACCCTCCGGGTGTGCTGTGTGTGGTGCCGGGAGAAATATGGGGCGGGGCGGTTCAGCGCTACTTTATGGCGCTGGAAGAGGGTATCAATCTACTGCCGGGTTTCTCGCCAGAGTTACAGGGTGTTTATGTTGAGAAAAAAACGATCGGCTGGAAACGTATCATGGGGTATGTGATCGCCGAATAACGCGGGCAGTGTTCAGTACAAATGTTTTTGCGTAACACATAAAAACGGAGGCCCAGGTGCCTCCGTTTTTTATTGTTGCTTCTTCTCCGGACCGGGTTAGTCGATGCGGCGATAGCTTTTCTGAGTGTTATTCACTTTATACAGATAACGGCGTGACTCACCGGATGGATGTTTAGTGGTCAACGTGGTGTAAACATCCCCTGGCGCCATTGTGTTGATGATGTTAAACGCCTGAGTTTTATTACTGCTGAACACGCGTAATACGCTGCCTGCGCCGCCATTATAGGCGGTGATCACCGCATAACGCTTAGACGTTGGGTTGTTAATATTAGCGAGATAAACGTTTTGCAACATCGCCAGATACGCGGTACCTGTGTTGATATTATTTTGTGGATCAAACAGATAGCTGCGGCTTGGTTTGCCCCATTTCCCCTCTGATTTAAACACGTCAACGCCGGCAGAATGCTGCACGACTTGCATCAGACCGAGAGCGTCAGCGTTACTGACCGCGTACGGGTTAAAGGCCGATTCAGTCTGCATGATCGCGAGTATCAGCGACTGATCGACGCCGTATTTGGCGGATGCTTCGCGGATCATCGGCAGATATTTATGAGCACGCTGATTCAGGTGGTTTGGCACCATCTGGATCGTGACGGAATAGATGATGTGCAGACCGGACTGGCGGCGCATCAGCTTGTTTTGAATCAGATAATCGGCAAAGCTGGCGGCGCGGCCTTCCCAGCGCATAGGCTTACCGGTGTTGTCCAGCACCTGGCCGTAGAGCATCGGCTCACGGCTAATTTCAATGTCGTTGGCGTCCGAATAAAGGTCAACGTTGCCCGGATCTTCACCGACCAGCAACGTGCTGATGATCGCCTGACGCAGGTTGGCCGTCGGATTGGTACCGGCGATGGTTTCGATAGTGATGGTACCCGCATCAAAGTTGATGTGGCTACGGGTGTAGTATTGATCGCTGTATTTTACGTAGTCTTTAGGCCCGGCGATCAGGACTTCATTCAGCCCCCAGATGTTCTCGATATTGTGGGCGAACTGGCCCATCAAAATATCGAAGCCGTTGGTATCCTTGACATAAGCTTCATTAAACGAGTCTTTCTTGCTGCCCGAGCAGGAGATAAGCAGGGGAGCGATGACCAACAGCGCAAAAATTTTCTTCATCTTAAAACCGTATCGTGATGAAAGATGACGGGCTGGCGCGTACACGGCGTAGCCCGGCAGAAGAAATAAGGGATAACTGATTATTTTGACGGCGGCGTATAACCTTCAATATGCACGTCTTGTCCTTCAAACAGGAAATTCACCATCTCCTGCTCCAGCAACTTGCGGTCATCAGGATTCATCATGCTGAGTTTTTTTTCATTGATCAGCATGGTCTGTTTGCTCATCCACTGCGACCAGGCTTCTTTCGAAATCTCATTAAAGATGCGCTTGCCAATCTCGCCCGGATAAAGCTGGAAGTCCTGGCCTTCCGCATCACGTTTTAAAAAAGTGCAAAAAATCGTTCTGCTCATACTGATTCCTTATTTAGCTAGCTGGCTCAAGTGCTCTTTTGCCAGTTGAGTAAGTAAACGTTCAACCGGCGCGGCCAGCCCGACGGATTGTGGTTGCGCTAAGTTATACCAGAGACCCGCACCTTCATCCATGCAACCCGGTGTTGAGTGCTGATTTAGCCACATCGGGACGATATCCAAATGGAAATGGCTGAAAGTGTGACGAAAAGCCGTCTGCTGCTCCAGCTGATTCAGGGTGGCGCCATATTTTTTTACGCCGCTTTCCAGCTCATCGATACTTGCAAACTGCGGGAAGCAGAATAATCCGCCCCATAGTCCGACCGGTGGGCGTTGCTCCAGCCAGACGCCGTCATCGTGCTGGATCATCAGCATAAATGCGGTTCTTTCGGGCAAGGTTTTCTTCGGTTTCTTACCGGGATATTGCGACCAACTATTATGCGCATAGGCTTCGCAACGCGTTTTCAGTGGGCACAGCTCGCACTTGGGTTTGGAGCGGGTACAAATCATCGCGCCCAGGTCCATCATCGCCTGATTAAACTGTTCCACACCCTTGACGGGCGTTACGTCTTCGGCTATTTGCCATAAGCGATTTTCGACTTTCTTCTCCCCCGGCCAGCCGTCAACGGCATAACAACGCGACAGCACGCGCTTCACGTTGCCGTCGAGAATAGGGTGATGCTGGCCCAAAGAGAGCGACAGCACCGCACCGGCGGTGGAACGGCCAATGCCGGGCAGCGCATTGACTGCCTCGAAGTCAGTCGGGAAAATGCCGCCATGCACGGTGGCGATTGTCTGCGCAGCTTTATGCAAATTGCGCGCACGGGCGTAATAACCAAGCCCGGTCCACAGGTGTAACACTTCATCCTGCGGTGCAACGGCCAGGTCATTTACGGTAGGAAAACGTGCTATAAAACGGTCAAAATAGGGAATGACGGTCGCAACCTGTGTTTGTTGCAACATCACCTCTGAGAGCCATACTTTGTAGGGCGTTTTTTCCAACTGCCACGGCAGCGTCTTACGTCCATAGCGTTGGTACCAGTCCAGCACCAGCGGCGCGAAATTTTGTATCATGGGTGAGCGACAAATCCGGCAGGGTGAAAAGTCAGGGCGGGATCACATCACAGACTCCGAAGGGTGTAAACCGGAAGTTTCCGACCTGTTTCTGCCCACAAGGCTTGCTTATCATGCGGAGGTTTGGATAATGCGCCATTCCTTGATTTGTTGCCTAACCGCTACTGCCCAACCGCGCAATGCTGAGAACAGCACTGCCCAATAGAGTGAAAGCCCTATGAAAAACGACGTCGTTTCCCCGGAGTTCGATGAGAACGGTCGCTCTATGCGCCGTATCCGCAGTTTTGTTCGCCGTCAGGGCCGCCTGACCAAAGGTCAGCAACACGCGCTCGACACTCTTTGGCCGGTGATGGGCGTTGAATATCAGGCAGAACCGTTGGACATTGACGCGTTGTTTGGCCGCACTGCCCCTGTCGTGCTGGAAATCGGTTTTGGTATGGGCACGTCGCTGGTGACCATGGCCGGGCAGAAACCTGAGCAGAACTTCATCGGCATTGAAGTTCACTCGCCAGGCGTCGGTGCCTGTCTGGCAACGGCGCAGGAAGAGGGGGTCAACAACCTGCGCGTAATGTGTCACGACGCGGTAGAAGTGTTGGAAAAAATGATTCCTGATGGCTCGCTGGATATGGTGCAGTTATTCTTTCCTGACCCGTGGCACAAAGCGCGTCATAATAAGCGCCGCATTGTTCAGCCGGTCTTCGTTGAACTGCTGCGCAGTAAACTAAAAGTGGGCGGTGTATTCCACATGGCAACCGATTGGGAGCCTTATGCCGAACATATGCTTGAGGTGATGACCAGCCTTGAAAACTGGCATAACCTGTCGCAGGAAAATAATTATGTACCGCGCCCGGACTCGCGCCCGGTCACCAAGTTCGAAATGCGTGGCCAGCGTTTAGGCCACGGCGTATGGGATCTGATGTTTGAGAGGAAGCAATAATGGCCAAGAATCGTAGTCGTCGTTTACGTAAGAAGTTACACATTGCCGAATTCCAGGAACTGGGTTTTTCGGTAAAATGGCGTTTCGCGGAAGGCACCCCGGTTGAAACCATCGACGAGCAACTGGACGCGTTCATCGAAGGCGCGATCGAGCCGAACAAACTGGCCTTTGATGGCAGCGGCTATCTGCAATGGGAAGGTTTGATCTGCCTGCAAGATATCGGTCATTGCACCGACGAGCACCGTGCTCTGGTTCAAAAATGGTTGGAAGACCATAAAATGGAAGATGTTGAAGTTTCTGAACTCTTCGATATCTGGTGGGACTGAATTCCATCGTTCTATAAAGTTCGTTGAAATAAAAGGTGCCTTTCTGGCACCTTTGTTACATCTGGAGGCAGGACGTTGGGCACTGAACTCGATAACAGTTTACTGGAAGATATTCTGACGCAGGTTCGTCCGCTGATTGGTCGCGGCAAGGTGGCGGGATACATTCCTGCGCTGGCTGAGGTTAGCCCTGACAATCTGGGGATCGCGGTCTGCACCACGTCAGGTGAGACCTTCAGCGCCGGTGAGGCAGATAGCCGTTTTTCCATCCAATCGATTTCCAAAGTACTGAGCCTGACGCTGGCGCTGACCCGTTATCAGGAGAGTGAAATCTGGCAGCGCGTTGGCAAAGAGCCGTCGGGCCAGCCTTTCAACTCCCTGGTTCAGCTCGAACTCGAGCAGGGTAAACCGCGCAACCCGTTTATCAACCCCGGCGCGCTGGTGGTGTGCGATTTACTGCAAACCCGCCTCACGGCCCCCAAGCAAAGAATGCTGGAAGTGGTACGTCAACTGGCCGGACAGCCAGATATCAACTACGATCGGCACGTAGCACGTTCCGAGTTCGACCATTCGGATCGCAATGCTGCCATCGCGTATTTAATGAAATCTTTCGGTAATTTCGACAACGACGTCATCACTGTGCTTCAGACCTACTTTCATTATTGCGCGTTGCGCATGAGCTGTACGGAGCTGGCGCGCACCTTCGTCTATCTGGCCAATAAGGGCCAGCCACTGGGAACGGGCGACGCGCTGATTGACCCGCGTCAGGCGCGGCAAATCAATGCGATGATGGTAACCAGTGGAATGTATGACGGTGCTGGAGAGTTTGCTTATCGTGTCGGTATGCCGGGGAAATCCGGCGTGGGAGGTGGCATCATTGCCATCGTTCCTGGCGAGATGTGCATTGCAGTCTGGTCACCAGAGCTTGACGTGGCAGGGAACTCTTTGGCCGGAACCGCTGCCTTAGAAAAGCTGGCGCAAAGAATTGGCCGTTCAATATTTTAATTTTTGCTGTCTGAAGGGAGAGAACATGGAATTCAAAACGGGAACTAAATTGGGCATTGCCGCGCTGTTGGCAATGACTGCATGGAGTGCGCAGGCGGATTATCAGTGCAACGTTAACCCGAAAGATGACGTAGTGATCAAGCCGCAGACCGTCCAGATTGTGGGGGCCAGTGGTAACTTGCTGATCACCCCCAATGGTGACGTATCTCAGAATGGCAAAGAAGTGACCCTGAGTGCCAAAGTACGCCAGGAAGCGATTGATTATCAGGCTTCACTGCGTCGTGACCTGCCGTGGATCGACCAGGGTGCCACCGCGCATCTGGAGAAAGGCCGTGTCGCGATGGACAACGTGATCGTCCAGCAACTGGGTACCGACAGCAACGTGCGTAACCGTCTGACCACGCTGAACACTCAGATGAAGCAGCAGATGAACCGCATTATCGAACACCGTACCGATGGTCTGACGTTCCACCATCAGGCGATTGAGCAGGTGAAGCAAGATGGTCGTCGGATACTTGAGCAGAGCATGGGGGGGGTAATGCAAGACAGCCTGAACGAAATGGGTGTTAAGCAAGCCACCAGCGGCGGTAACCCGTTACAAGCGGTGATGGGCAATCTGGGCGTCCTGCAACAGGCAGTACAAAATGAGTGGAGTAAACAGGAACAGGACTTTAAAACCTTTGGTGATGATGTCTGCAACCGTGTTAAATCGCTCGATAAGCAGCGTCAGACGCTGCTGGCCGATCTTAAGTAAACCCGCAATATCCAACAAAATGGCTCTGCAATAAGAGCCATTTTTAGTTTGCCATCACTCGTCCAAAAACAGTTCCAGCAGGGAGTTCAGGAATAACTTGCCATGCTGGGTGATCTGCCAGTGCAAATCGGTTTCCAGCAGATAATTTTTCGCGATAGCTTCATCAAGCTGAGCGCGGATCACGCTTTCGTCCAGACCGGTATAAATCGCAAACTCTTCACGTGGCGCGGCTTCCAGCAGACGGAAACGGTTCATAAAAAACTCAAACGGTAGCTCGCTGGTTTCTACCGCATGTTGTTTATCCATATAGCGGCCCTGCATATAGCCACGCGGATGTTTGGTTTTCACCGTCCGCAGGATCTGCCCGTCGGGCTGGGTCAGCTTGCCATGGGCACCGCAGCCAATGCCCAGATAATCACCAAAACGCCAATAGTTCAGGTTGTGTTGACACTGATAGCCCGGTTTGGCATAGGCCGAGGTTTCGTATTGCTGATAACCCGCTGCGGTCAGCAACTGATCACCCTGCTCGAAAATATCCCACAGCGCGTCGTCGTCCGGCAGTTTAGGCGGGCGCGAAGCGTACATCGTATTGGGCTCGATAGTCAGCTGATACCATGACAAATGCGGCGGGTTGAGCGCAATGGCCTGACGTAAATCGTCCAGCGCCTCTTCCAGCGTCTGATCCGGCAAGCCGTGCATTAAATCGAGATTAAAACTGCGCAGATTCAGGTCGGTCGCCAGATGCGCGGCGCGTTTGGCCTCTTCCGGGCCGTGAATGCGCCCCAGACGCTCCAGTTTCTGCGCACTAAAACTTTGCACGCCAATGGAAATACGGTTCACGCCCGCTCGCTGGTAGGCGCTGAAGCGGTCTGCTTCGACGGTGCCGGGATTGGCTTCCATGGTAATTTCAGCGTCAGCGGCCAGCGGCAGACGGGCGCGCACGCCGTCGAGCAGATTTTGCATGGCTGTTGCACTGAGCAAACTGGGGGTTCCGCCGCCGATGAAAATTGTCTTCACCTCGCGCCCGGCGGCCAGATGCAAATCGGCATCCAGATCGGCCAGTAAGTGCATCACATAATCGTCATGCGGCACTTCGCCTTTCAGCGCGTGTGAATTGAAGTCGCAGTACGGACATTTCTGCACGCACCACGGAATATGGATGTAAAGACTCAGCGGCGGTAACTTACGCATTATTAAGTGATTTCTCTTTCATGGCGTCTAACAGTAATTTCAGTGCCTGGCCGCGGTGAGACACCGCGCTTTTCTCTTCGCGGGTTAGTTCAGCGGCGGACTTACCGAGCGCCGGAACCTGGAAGATCGGGTCATAGCCAAAGCCGCCTTTTCCCGCTTCAGCAAACAGAATTTCGCCATCCCAACTGCCGTGGCAGACCAGCGGCGTCGGATCTTCAGCATGACGCATATACACCAGTACGCAATGGAATTGCGCGCTGCGCTGGCCTTGCGGGACGTCTTTTAACGTCACCAGCAGCTTGTCGAGATTTTGCTGGTCGCTGGCGTCAACACCGGCGTAGCGGGCGGAATAAATTCCTGGCGCACCGCCAAGCACATCAACGGCCAGACCGGAGTCATCGGCAATGGCGGGCAGGCCGGTGATGGCGGCAGCATGGCGCGCTTTCAGGATGGCGTTTTCGATGAAGGTCAGGCCGGTTTCTTCGGCGGAGTCCACGCCGAGTTCGGTTTGTGCGACTACGTCGAGGCCGAAATCAGCCAGAAGATGAGCGAGCTCACGAACTTTACCGGCGTTGCCGGTAGCTAAAACGACTTTTTGCATAAAATAACGTCCTGAAGACCATCTGGAGTGAATTTATTCAGCGAGCAGTATCGCGACCTCAGTCGGGATATTTTGCGGATTCGTAATGCGGACTTGTTTATGGCGGCCCAGTTCGCCCTTTTCAATGCAGACCTGACTTTTGGCGACTTTAAACTGTTTGGCGAGATATTTCACCAGATGCGAATTGGCCTGGCCGTCTACCGGCGGGGCGGTGATGGCGACTTTAAATTCGTCGCCATGCAATCCCACCAGGCTGTCGCGGCTGGCTTTGGGCTGGATAACCAACCGCAGAACCAGCGCATCAGCCTGCCAGCAAACCGGACTCAGAGCAGGAACCACAGCTCACCCAGCATATCCATGCCCAGATAATTCAGCATATACAGGATAAGGATCACGATCATCGCCGAGAAATCGATACCGCCCATCGCCGGCAGAAAACGACGGATAGGTGACATCAGCGGCTCAGTCAACTGCATCAGTACATAATCCATTGGGCCACGCCCCTGACTGACCCAACTCATCAGCGAGCGGATAATAATCAGCCAGAACACCAGATACCCGGCGGACTTCACCAGCGAAATCAGACCGAACAGCAGGTTATACGGACTGAGCGATATTCCCCCGCCCTGAATCAACAGCAGCAGTGGATATTTTACCGTCATCAGCAGGAAGGCCAGCAGCAACGATGAGCTGTCAATCGGCCCCAGAGGAGGAATAACCCGGCGCATTGGCCCGATAATCGGCTGAGTAATTTTCACCACAAACTGCGAGAACGGATTGTAAAAATCGGTGCGCGCCCACTGCATCCAGATGCGCAGCAGTAAAACCATGACGTAGAGGTCAATCAGTGTCTTGACCAGAAAAGTCAGCGTAAGCATATATCCCCTTTGCCCTTCATCCTTCGAGCTGCCTCTGCGTTGGCTGCCTTCGCGAACCCTGGTCACATACTGATGTATGCTCCCAGGGGATTCACTCAGTTGCCGCCTTGATGCAACCCGAATGATTTTGGGCATGAATGTTTTTATTAATCGTTCTAAATCAGAACTGTTTTTCCATTTCCTGCGCGCGGGTAATGGCGGCCTGCATGGCCTCGGAAACGATCTTCGGTAATTTATGGTCGGTGAAAACTTTCAGTGCTTCAAAGGTGGTGCCGCCTTTGGAGGTCACATTCTCACGCAGTTGTGACAGTGGCGTGTCCGGGCTGGCGGCTACCAGCGCCGTTGCACCGCTGGCGGCTTGTTCTACCAGCATACGCGCCGTTTCTGTACTGAATCCTAAACGTTCAGCTTCGGCTTGCATAGCTTCCATAAACAGGAAGAAATAGGCCGGTGCGCTGCCTGCGGCGGCAATAATATGGTTGATGCCCTCTTCGGTATCAACCCAGCAGACTTTGCCAACCGCTGTCATCAGTTCGCCGCTGTAATCGCGGTCTGGCTGAGACACTTGTTCCGGCGCATAAAGCCCGCTCATGCCTTGCCCAACTAAGGATGGCGTGTTCGGCATAATACGCACGATATTCAGTTTATTGCCCAGCAGTTCGCAGAAGCGTGCGACGCTGATGCCTGCGGCAATCGACAGTACCAGTTTACCGCTGAAATCCACCTCTTTTTGCAGTGCTTTACATACGTCGGCCATCAATTGCGGTTTCACCGCCAGCACCACGACATCCGCTTCCTGCGCACAGGCAATATTGTTATCACTGCTTTTTACGCCATATTTCGACGCCAGCGGGTCACGGTTTTTGCCTGAAGGGGCGCAGACGCTGATCAATTTTGCCGGATAGCCACTTTCAACCAGACCAGAAATAATGGCCCCCGCCATGTTACCGGCGCCGATAAAACATAATTTGCGATGTTGCATGGTGCTCCTTCGTTAAATTTGAGGTCTGTCTGGATATGGGGATGAATTTGCTTAAGCGTAGTCACGCGCACCAAATATCGCGGTGCCAATTCGCACCATCGTACTGCCCGCCGCGATGGCGGCCGGCATATCGTCGGTCATGCCCATCGACAGCGTGTCGAGCTGCGGATATCGCGCCCTGAGCGCATCAAAGGCGCTGCGCATCTGGCTGAAAACGGCCAACTGACGCTGATAATCATGCTCAATGGCCGGGATGGCCATCAGGCCGCGCAGGGTCAGGTGCGGCATCTGGCTTATCTGATCGGCCAGCACATCAACATCGCTCAGCGCAATACCGGATTTACTGGCTTCATCGCTGATATTTACCTGAATCAGCACCTGCAAGGGCGGCAGGTTTTCCGGGCGTTGTTCATTCAGGCGCTGGGCGATTTTCAGGCGGTCAACCGTATGGCACCAATCAAAATTCTCTGCCACCAAACGGCTTTTATTCGATTGCAGCGGGCCGATAAAGTGCCAGGTCAGTGCGGGCTGATGCCCGGCAAAGTGCGCAATCTTGTCCACGCCTTCCTGAACATAGTTTTCACCGAATGCCAGTTGACCGGCAGCGATCGCTTCTTCGACAGCGCTCGCAGGTTTGGTTTTGCTGACTGCAAGCAACGTAATTTCTTCCAGAGGCCGCTCGCAGCGCTGTGCAGCGGCTGCGATTTGCTCGCGAACATCCTGTAAGTTCTTACCAATAGTGTGTGGCTGGCTAAGGCTCATAGTGGCTCAGGAGATTTCAAAATGGATATCGATGAATTTGTGGAGCTTAGTGTAAAGCAAAATGCCTCCGATCTGCACCTTTGCGCCGGGCATCTGCCGATGTTGCGAAGCCAGGGCGAGTTAAGGCCTCTGGAGAATGCAGTTAAAATCACCGTGGAAAACATGCAGTGGCTAAGCGACACCTGGCTGGAACCCGCACAGCGTGCCGAATTACAGCATAAAGGCCAGACGGACAGCGCGATTACGCTGGCCAACGGGTTACGTCTGCGGGTGAATTTTTTCAGACAACTGCATGGGATCTCAGCCGCATTGCGCCGTGTGCCGCAGCGTTGTCCGCAGCTGGAACAACTTCAGGTCCCCCCGGTAGTGGCAAATCTTACTGAATGTGAAGATGGCCTGATCCTGGTGACCGGTGCGACCGGCAGCGGCAAATCGACCACGCTGGCGGCAATGATTGACCACCTCAACCGCAGCTGCGCCCGGCATATTATTACGCTGGAGGACCCGATTGAATTTATTCACAGCAGCCAGCGGTGCCTTATTCAACAGCGTGAACTGGGTAGGCATACAGACTCCTTTAGCGATGCGGTTCGCGGTGCACTGCGCGAAGACCCGGACGTCTTGCTGCTCGGCGAGCTGCGTGATGCTGACAGTATCCGGCTGGCATTGACTGCGGCGGAAACCGGGCATCTGGTATTGGCAACGTTGCATACCCGTAACGCCACGCAGGCGGTTGACCGGCTGGTGGATGTATTTCCGGCAGAGGAGAAAGGTTTTGTTCGTGCGCAGCTGGCAGGCAGCCTGCGCGGTATCGTTGCGCAGAAATTGATATTGGGAAGCGCCGGGGAAAGGGTGGCGCTGTTTGAAGTGCTGACCTCCACGCCTGCGGTGGGAAATTTGATCCGCGAAGGCAAGACGCATCAGCTGGTGGATATTTTGCAAACCGGCTCGAAGGCCGGTATGCAAACCTTTGAACAGAGCCGGTTACAGCGTATTGCCAGCGGGCTTATTTCTGAGGTGACTCCGCCGCTGGCTGGCTCCATTGCTTCTCAAACCAGCTTTCCAGAATGATCACTGCAGAAGCTGCATCCACGCTGCCTTTGTCGAGTGCGCGGAAACCACCACGGTCGAACAGTTCAGCGCGGGCTTCGACGGTGCTCAGGCGTTCGTCATGCAGTTCAACCTGCACCCCAAAGCGACCATGCAAGCGGTTGGCGAATTTACGGGCGCGGGCGGTCAGGGGTTGTTCGGTGCCGTCCATGTTCAGCGGCAGGCCAACCACCACCACGTCCGGTAACCACTCTTTGAGCAGTTTCTCGATCTTCTGCCAGTCCGGGGTGCCGTCCTGCGCTTTGAACGAGGTCAGGGGACGGGCGGTCCCCGTGACTTCCTGGCCAATAGCCAGCCCGATACTTTTGGTGCCGAAATCAAAGGCGAATACGGTGCGGTTAGCCATTATGCACGACCTGCGTGGGTGGCGAGCTGGCCGACATCGATGCCGATCATTTTTGCGGCTTCACGCCAGCGGTCAGCGATGGGTGTGCGGAACAAAATATCGCTGCTGGCTTCGATGGTCAGCCAGGCGTTATCCAGCAACTCTCTTTCCAACTGGCCCTGTTCCCATGCGGCATAGCCCAGCGCGACCAGCACGTCTTTAGGCTGTTCCGGCGTGCCCAGCGTTTCCAGTACATCTTTGGACGTGGTGATCATCGTGGTGTCTGAAATCTGAATGCTGGAGCCAAAACCACTGCGCGGTGTGTGCAAAATAAAACCGCGATCGTCTGCCAGTGGGCCGCCGGAAAACACCGGGCGATCGAGACGGATAGCCGGATCGCGTGGGGTGGGGGTGATCTCCAGCTTGTCGAGTACGTTCTCGATGGTGAAATCTTCCACCAGTTTATTAATTACCAGACCCATTGCGCCATCTTCATTATGTTCGCAGATATACACAACAGAACGTTTGAACTGGGGTTCATCCAGCCCAGGCATCGCAATGAGAAAGTGATGTTGTAGATTCATGGTATGCAGGATGGTTAACCTCAGAAAAATGATGGCGTAATAAAATTACGCCATTAGACAGAACGTTAAATAAATTAACGGTGTGCGAGACGTTTTTCGATCGCGTCTATCAGCATGCCGGTGACGGAAATCGGGAATGCGGCTTCGATTTCACGCGCACAGGTCGGGCTGGTGACGTTGATTTCAGTCAGGCGGTCGCCAATGATGTCCAGACCGACAAAAATCAGCCCTTTTTCTTTCAGCACCGGTGCCACTTTACGGGCAATCGCCCAGTCGCTCTCGGTCAGTGGACGCGCTTCGCCACGGCCACCGGCAGCCAGATTACCACGGGTTTCGCCCTGTGCCGGAATGCGTGCCAGGCAGTAAGGCACCGGTTCGCCGTCGACCACCAGCACGCGTTTGTCACCATCTTTAATCGCCGGCAAATAATTCTGCGCCATACAGAAACGGCTACCGTGCTCGGTCAGAGTTTCGATGATCACTGACACGTTGGCATCTTCCGGCTTCAGACGGAAAATCGATGCGCCACCCATGCCATCGAGCGGCTTGAGGATCACGTCGGTGTGCTCTTTATGGAAAGCTTTCAACTGCGCAGAATTGCGAGTGACCAGCGTATCTGGGGTCAGTTCCGGGAACCAGGCGGTAAACAGCTTTTCGTTACAGTCACGCAGGCTCTGCGGTTTGTTAACGATCAGCGTGCCTTTTTCTTCGGCGCGCTCAAGGATATAAGTGGCATAGATAAATTCGGTATCAAACGGCGGGTCCTTACGCATCAGGATCACATCGAGTTCCTGCAGGGCGATGTCCTGCTCGGTGCCGAATTCATACCAGCCGTCGTAATCTTGCTTAACACTCAGTTTACGTGTCACTGCACGGCCTTCACCGCCGCGCAGATACAGAGAGTCCATCTCCATATAATGCAGTTCATAACCACGGCTTTGTGCTTCCAGCAACATCGCGAAGCTGGTGTCTTTTTTGATGTTAATGGACGAAATAGGGTCCATTACGATGCCAAGCTTGATCATTTGGTCTCCTCTTAACCCAGATCGCCGAAACGAACCTGTAAGGCCGTTATCGCGGTGAGTGCTGTAGTTTCTGTGCGCAGAACACGGGGTCCCAGCAGGATATCAGTAAATCCGTAACCGGAGGTCATTGCAATTTCTTCGGCGGACAAACCGCCTTCCGGGCCGATCAACAGACGAACGTGGGTCACCGGCAGCGGCAGGGTATTAATGCTGTGGCTGGCGCGCGGATGCAGGTTCAGTTTCAGGCTGTCGTCCTGCTCGGCACACCAGGCTTCAAGCTGCATCGCGGGGCGAATTTCTGGGATACGGTTTCGCCCGCACTGTTCGCAGGCAGCAATCGCAATCTTCTGCCATTGCTGCAATTTCTTCTCCAGACGTTCGCCGTCAAGTTTGACGCCGCAACGCTCGGAAAACAGTGGCGTAATGGTATTTACGCCCAGCTCAATAGATTTCTGAATGGTGAATTCCATCTTCTCGCCGCGCGAAATCACCTGCCCGAGATGCAGATTCAGCGGGGATTCATTATCAGCCACTACGCCTGCCGTTACGCTAACCTTGACGCTTTTCTTATCCACCTGAGTAATGGTGGCGTCGAACAGCTGATTGCTGCCGTCAAACAGCTGGATACTCTGGCCCGGTTGCATACGCAATACGCGGCCCGTGTGATTGGCAGCGTCTTCGCTCAGCGCAATCTCGCTGTTGTCGGTAATAGGTTGCGGGTGAAAAATGCGAGGTATGCGCATGTGAGGCTGCTGTCCTTAAAGTGTTGAAGTGGCTATTTTGGCGTTATTAGCCCGCGTTGTCGCGAGCTAATGTGCTCTGGTGATGTGTTTAATACTAAGTTAGCTTTTTCTCTGCGCACAAGCCTGCTGAACATAAAGATTATGATTCCCCTGCACGCTGGCGATGCGGTTGTCTCGCTCGCACTCCCAACCGGTGACTGGGTACTGGCGATCCCAGGCGGTGAACAGCTGCGTCTGCTGGCGGGATAAATTCAGCTGATAACGATCACGCATATAGAAATAGGTACGGGCAATCGCGCCGCGCGCTCTGGCAGGGGGTTCTGCCGCTTTTTCTTTGAAGTCGATTTTCATTTCGCAGCGTCCGTACTGGCCTTCGCCGCCGTTCCACTGGCTATACATAAAGTTATTGCGGTCGCCGTTGACCTCGCCGATAGCGGGCTGAAGATTGTGCAGGTCCGTTTCGATCTGGCGGTAACCTTCATCTTTCGCACAGTTTTTTCGCCCGCCGTCCTGCCAGCACTGGCGTAAATGACCAAACTGCCAGGCCGGCATTACATGTTCCCACTCAATTCTGTTGGCACGTAATTCACTTTTTCGTACCTGATAGCCGCAGGATTTTAGATCCGGCGTGCCTTTTTTCCCCTGCCAGCTGATGTCGCATCCACAGTAAAACGTCTGCGCGCCCTGATTGACTTTTACGGCCTCGGCTTTGGCCTGAGTGAAGTTATTAATACCTTTGCTGAGTGCAGAGAGCGAAAGTAACGCGGTGAAGATAAGTGCTGAGACAACAATTTTGCGAGACATATTCCAAAACAACCTGATGCGAAAAGCACGCAGGGTAGCGGATACATCCTGGGGTGACAATCAGCGAAAGATGATTTTTATTGGTTAACAATCATACAATTAACCGTTGCCTTTGACGTTAAACCGTAACAGTTCCCCACAATGACGACAGCGATATTCAGCTTCTTTTCGCATAACCCGGTTATGGCGGCGCACGGTCAGTTGATGGTCCTGACAGGCACATAAATAGGGGTAAGTTTTGCTTTGTACCGAGGCGGTTTCGAATTTGTGGGTGCGGCTGGCACTGACGCCAAGCACATGCTCCATCATCCAACGCCACTCTTTACCGTGTGGTGCGGCAGCGCGGCCAAAACGTCGGTAAACCAGCAGATGCGCCAGTTCGTGGGGGACAACTTCATCGACAAAGGGTTGTTGATTCTCGACCAGTAATACCGGGTTGAGCCGGATTTGCCAGTGTTGCAGGTAGGCACTGCCCGCACTGGTGCCGCGCTGCTGATAGCTGATTTCTGGCTCGGGGTAATCCGTACCGAAATGGGTATTGGCCAGCTGGAGTTTTTCCCGCAGGCAGCGCATGACGGCTTGTTGCAGGGCAATGGGGAGTCGGGGGCTTTTCATCAGGCGAAGAATAAATCGGGCAGGGGGGAGATGCAATAACTGGGGGCGTTTTATCGCCCCCAGCCGTACTGACATATTCTCTGAACTTACTTACCGATGTCGCGCAGCGGTTCGCCTTTCATCAGATTGCGTTCGATGTGTTCCAGAGACACATTCTTCGTCTCAGGGATCAGCGCAATGGTGATGAAGATGAACACCACGTTCAGCGCTGCGTATACCCAGAAGGTATTGGCGTTGCCGAGGGTATCTAGCATGGTCAGGAAGGTCGCGCCGACAATCATGTTGGCGATCCAATTGGTTGTTGTGGAGACGGTGATACCGAAGTCACGGCCGCGCAGCGGTTGGATTTCAGAGCACAGTACCCAGATCAGCGGGCCGGCACTCATGGCGAAACCGACGATGAACATCAGCAGCATCGCGATGGAGAAGTATTTCGCCACCTCAGATTCCACGCCAATGTGCAGCATGGTACCCAAGATACCCATGCCAACCGCCATCACCAGGAAGCCCAGTTTAAGGGTCGGTTTACGGCCCCAACGATCCACCAGGCCAATGGCAATAAAGGTCGCCAGTACGTTAACGATACCGACAATCACCGTGCCCCACATCTGTTGAGAGGTGCTGGCGAAACCGGCAATACCAAAGATTTTCGGTGCGTAATACATGATGACATTCATACCGGTGAACTGTTGCATAACCTGCAACAGGATGCCGAGGTATACCGCACGACGGAAGTTTGTATTGCTGGTGAACAGGCCCCAGCCACTCTGTTTTATCTTCAGGCTTTCACGGATTTCATCCAGCTCGCTTTTCGCCTGGGCGGTGGAATCACGCAGTTTTTCCAGCACACGGCGGGCTTTATCATCGTTGCCACGGGCGGCCAGCCAACGCGGGCTGTCAGGCAGGAAGAATACGCCAATCAGCAGCAGCAGTGCCGGTAGGGTGATAACGCCCAGCATCCAGCGCCATTCGCCGGTATAACTGAAGCCGGTGTCGGACAGATAGGCTGCCAAAATACCGATGGTGATCATCAACTGGTACATGGAAATCATGCTGCCACGAATTTTTTCTGGTGCGATTTCCGACAGATAAACCGGGGCGGTATAAGAGGCGATACCCACAGCCAGACCCAGTAACACACGAGCGACAATCAGCACCTCGGTGTTTGGCGCGAAGGCTGAACACAGCGAACCGACCACAAACAGCACGGCACCAATCATCAGGCTATATTTACGGCCCAGACGGAAGTTGAGCCAGCCACTGCCGATGGCACCGACAGCGGCACCAAACATCATTGAGCTGACGACCCACTCTTGCTGATGGCTGGTTATCTGGAATTCATGACTGATGAAGGGAAGAGCACCAGCAATGACACCGATATCCAGCCCGAACAACAGGCCAGCCAGTGCGGCGAGAAAACAAACAAAGAAAGTGACGCTTTTATTCGAGCGTTTCTTTTTGCCATACGTTGAGTTACTCATCCTGCCTCCAAAAGATAGCAATAATGCTTAGCTTGTTATGTTATTTGCCCTGACCCCGGTTGAAAGTGTGCCAGATCACAGAGTTGTAATCGCTTACACTTAATGCTTGGAAGGCATCTCAGTGGTGAGAAGCTTTTACGGGATATGGCCGGGCGGAAAGGGTTGCGGGGGAGGGTAATACTTAATTTTTTGACTTGGATCAATCAAATTCCGTGTTTTCTCTGGAGGGTATTACTTTAATCTATTAATTATAAACGAATTATATTTTGTAATCGTTTTCATGTCACCCTGATTACTTGCTTAAATGTCATCGTTAAAATGCAGGTAATAAAAAACCCCGCCGAAATGGCATAATGCCGATCGTTTAAGAGTACTTGAACGATCCTGCCAGTAAGAGACAATCCGGGAACAGCCTTCTGTTCCCGGATTTTTTATGTCTGAAGATGACATGGATTTTGTTGTTGATGCTTTCTCCTCT
>Ga0209888_1000040_pt1 | contig 97932 bp, 85 predicted proteins | sample OrgsoiDNA_201059_FD_185807 | JGI IMG/M metagenome (GOLD analysis project Ga0209888, IMG submission 185807) | Permafrost soil microbial communities from the Arctic, to analyse light accelerated degradation of dissolved organic matter (DOM) -... | ecosystem: Environmental > Terrestrial > Soil >...
TCCCGAGGGCAGAATCAAGACTCTGCCCGAGTTATCGCTGCGGAAGATAACGCAGCGGGTTTACGGATTTCCCCTTGTAACGAATTTCAAAATGCAATCTAACTGAACTGGTTCCGGTGCTACCCATGGTTGCTATTTTCTGTCCCGCCTGCACTTCTTGTTGTTCCCGGACCAGCATTGAATCGTTATGAGCATAGGCGGACAGGTAATCATCATTGTGTTTGATGATGATTAGATTACCGTAACCGCGAAGAGCATTACCTGCATAAACGACACGCCCTGAAGCGGTAGCTAAGACAGGCTGTCCACGCGAACCAGCGATATCGGTCCCCTTATTTCCCCCTTCGGAAGCTGAGAAATTATCGATAATCTTCCCGTCAGTCGGCCATTTCCAGGTGGAAATCGGACCGCCATTAGTCGTCGTGCTGGTGACAGGAGTACTGGCTACGGCAACAGGTGCTGGGGTGGTGACCACACCTGATGAAGGCAACATTTTACCTACATTCTGTTTACCCGAAGAATCAGAATACGTGGTAGTTGGTTGAGATGCAACCACCGTTCCCTGGATTAATCCTACAGAAGGCGCTTTCGGAACACCGCCATTCGTGGCATCGGTGGAAGCTAACATTCCCCCCGTGCTGGCGTTGGATGAGACGTTATTAATTTGTACGGTCTGGCCGACATTCAGATTATAAGGGGCAGCGATATTGTTACGCGCAGCAAGGTCTCTGAAGTCATTGCCGGTGATCCAGGCGATATAAAATAGCGTGTCACCACGCTTCACCTGATAAGTGCTTCCGCTGTAACTTCCTTTCGGAATTGCGTTATAACTGCGGTTATAAACGATGTGCCCCTCAGGGCTTGTCGTGGTCGTCACCGGTGCGGAATTCAGAGTATTCTGACCTCCGCCGCCGCCGTTGACGCTGCTAATTGGGGCCGAAGTCGAGGCATTATTGGTACATCCCACCATCCAGGCGCTGACAAATGTACACACCGCAATGCGGCTTAAGGTTTTCATTGGGCTTCCCGTGCTCATATTTCCCCCGTTACGGCAATCTCAGAATCTATCTATTCACCGCTCACACGCCGCCACATGCGGTCTGAATGCCAATTGACACAGTGAAAGCGGGTAACACATCCAGGCTAAGCTCTTGCCCACCCGATGGCGACAGTAAAAAAACTGTAGGGGATGCTATCAACATCGCCATTACAGCACCATATATCAGTTGTATTTAAATTTTAAGGGTTTAGTCCTGAACAACGCGGCCAGAAAAAGGATTCAGGCCAGTTCACCTTTTACTAAGGGGACAAATCGGACCGCTTCAATATTTTCGACAACAAATTCGCTGCCACGTCGCGTGATGCGCTGAAGTGTCTGATTCTGCTCACCAACCGGCAGGATCATAACCCCGCCCTCGTCCAGTTGCGAAAGCAAATCCTGAGGGATTTCGGGGGGGGCGGCCGTCACGATAATCGCATCAAAGGGGCCGCGTGACGGCCAGCCTTCCCAGCCGTCACCGTGCCGGGTCGAGACATTATGCAAATCGAGCTGTTTCAGGCGGCGCTTCGCTTGCCACTGCAGCCCCTTGATGCGTTCAACGGAAAAAACGTGCTCGACCAAATGCGCCAGAATCGCCGTCTGATAACCCGAGCCTGTACCAATTTCCAACACCCGCGAGGCAGGTGTAAGGTGCAGCAGTTCGGTCATTCTCGCCACAGTGTAAGGTTGCGAAATCGTCTGACCAGATCCGATGGGTAGTGCGGTATTTTCGTAGGCTTTGTGCTGAAAGGCTTCATCGACAAAACGCTCACGCGGCACGGTTTCGATGGCGTGCAGCAAATTTTCATCCTTAATACCCTGCTGGCGCAGCTGCTCCAGCAAGTTGTACATCGGTTTATTCACCATGCCTGTTGACCCCGGTTTTAGCTAACCACGCATTGACCACATCCTGAGCCGCATAAGCGGTTAAATCGACCTGAAGCGGCGTGACGGAGACATATCCTTGCGCAACAGCGGCAAAGTCTGTGTCGGGCGCGATATCAAACTTATCACCCGGTGGGCCAATCCAATACAAATCTTGCCCACGTGGGTCCTGCTGGCAAAACACCAGCTCGGCAGGATGACGGCTGCCGCAGCGAGTAACACGAATACCTTTAATCTCAGAGAGCGGTAAATCAGGCACATTGATATTGAGGATTTTACCGGTGCGCATCGGCTCGGCGGCCAGAGCACGTAAAATCCGGCAGGTAATGATGGCCGCGGTATCGTAATATTGATGGCCGTCGAGGGAGACCGCGAGCGCCGGATACCCAAGATGTCGACCTTCCATCGCTGCCGCTACGGTACCGGAATAAATCACATCATCGCCAAGATTAGGCCCCGCATTGATACCCGATACGACGATATCAGGACGCGGCCTCATCAGCGAGTTTACCCCCAGATAAACGCAGTCTGTTGGCGTGCCGTTAATTACTGCGGTGTCGCCGTTGGGATAGGACTGAATACGCAAAGGACCATCCAGCGTAAGGGCATTAGAGGCGCCACTGCGATTGCGATCGGGGGCCACCAGTTTCACATCAGCAAACTGCCGCAGCGCGGCAGCCAGCGTCTGTATCCCCGGCGCAAGAACGCCGTCGTCGTTACTCAGTAATATCCGCATCACTATTTTCCTGGCGCATCAGTTCCCGTACCACGCTGGTCGCAAAGCTGCCGGCAGGAAGCCAGAATTTCAGCTCCAGTGTGACCTCATCCCAGCTTTTCCAGCTCATGTGTAAAGGCTGAAGCATCACCGCACGCCGTGCGGGTTCGACACGTTCGCGTTTAATTAGCGATAACAACTCAGTGCAATCCGTCAGACAGTCTTGCTCGAAAGCTTCTGCGGTATCGGTGGTACCCAGCGGGCCATCACCCGGCAGAGGCGCAGTGACCAACAGTTCATTACTATCGACACGCGGCTGAAGGGTGTCAAATTCCGCTTCCGTTGCCACGAACCAACTTCCCCGCCCGCTCAGTTGCAGAGCGTCGCCCAGCATAACCTGACGGTGAGTATTGTCGGCAACACGCCGGCTGGCAATAATATTAAACATCGCGCTACGGCTGGCAGAGAGGTAGAAACTGCGCTTTGACCGCTCGTTAACGCGAATGTCGTTATTTGCCCACTTGCGTGCCTGCACCAGATTGTTGCCACCGCGCCCGAAACGCTGCTCGCCAAAGTAATTCGGCACCCCTTGAAGAAGGATGTTTTGCAGTCGCGTTTCAATATCGGCGAGATCGCTTAGCTGACGTAACACCAGCGTAAAAGCATTGCCTTTCAGGGTGCCGATGCGCATTTTTTTAAGGTGACGGACAGCGCGAATCACTTCACAACCTTCGAGCGCAAACTGGCTGAGATCCGGGTCCTGTTTACCTGGCAGATGCAGACAAAACCACTGTTCAGTGACTGCGTGACGGTCTTTCAATCCGGCATAACTGACTGAACGCGGATGAATACCTGCAAAGCGTGCCAGCTGTTCAGCCACAAATTGGGTATTGCAGCCATTTTTACGAATCCGCACCAGCAGATGCTCACCCTCGCCGTCAGGCTCAAAGCCGAGATCCTCCTCGACGATAAAATCTTCCGGGTTGGCTTTGAGCTTGCCAGTTGACAGGGGCTCGCCGTACAACCAGGTGAGGCGGGACATATCCATCGAATTATTTTCCACTGCGTCAGTCCTTGATCAACAGGGCTACGGCCTCGCAGGCAATACCTTCGCCACGGCCGGTGAAACCCAGTTGTTCAGTTGTCGTGGCTTTTACGTTCACGTCATCCATATGACATTGCAGATCTTCGGCCAGGAATACCCGCATCTGAGGAATGTGCGGTGCCATTTTTGGGGCCTGCGCAATGATCGTGATATCCAGATTACCAAGCGTATACCCTTTGGCGCGAATACGGCGATAGGCTTCGCGCAGTAGTTCGCGACTGTCAGCGCCTTTAAACGCCGGATCAGTGTCCGGGAACAGTTTACCGATATCGCCCATCGCCGCCGCGCCCAGCAGGGCGTCAGTCACCGCGTGCAGGGCGACATCACCGTCAGAATGGGCCAGCAAACCTTGCGGGTAAGGAATACGCACGCCGCCGATCACCAATGGGCCTTCGCCGCCGAATTTATGCACGTCAAAACCGTGACCGATACGCATTATGCGCTCTCCTTTTGATACAACTGGGTTAAATAGAATTCTGCCAGCGCCAAATCTTCCGGCCTGGTGACTTTAATATTGTCTGAACGCCCGGCAATCAGCATCGGATGAAATCCGCAATACTCCATCGCAGAGGCTTCATCCGTCACTGTTGCACCTTCATCCAGCGCGCGGCGCAGACAGGTTTTCAGTAATTCGAGAGGAAAAAATTGCGGCGTGAGCGCGTGCCATAACTCTTCGCGATCGACAGTATGGGCAATGTTGCTGATGCCCGGTTGACTGCGTTTCATAGTGTCGCGCACCGGTGCAGCAAGAATCCCCCCCACATTGCTGAAAGCAGAAATTGCCAGCAGCCGATTTAAATCATCAATGTGCAGACAGGGACGGGCTGCATCATGCACCAATACCCAACCTTGAGATCCGGCTTGTTCGAGACCGGCCATTACCGACTCTGCACGCTGACTGCCCCCCGTTACCGCGTGAATACGGGGATCTAAAGCAATAGGTAACTGCGCAAATTGCACATCGTGCGGGCTAAGCGACACCACAATTTTTGTGACCTGCGGACTTTGCAGCAGCGCACGGATCGAATGTTCGATCAGTGTCATACCGCCAATGGAAAGGTACTGCTTAGGACATTCTGTCTGCATACGGCTGCCGATACCGGCAGCGGGCAAAACAGCAATAATTTCTGGGGGGGAACCTGCGAAGTGGCTCATAGCTATTGTTTTAGGTTGTTTTGCGAAGTACTGATACCCGCATTACGCTTTGACTGGTCAGGCACCAGGCGATAGAAAGTCTCACCGGGCTTAATCATGCCCAGTTCATTACGCGCGCGTTCTTCGATAGCTTCCTGACCACCGGTCAAATCATCGATTTCAGCAAAGAGTTGATCATTTCGTGACTTGAGTTTGCCGTTGTTGGCCTGCTGTACCTCAACGTCGTCATTCACACGAACATAATCGTGAATACCATTCTTACCCAGCCACAGCGAATACTGTAACCAGCCAAGCAAAACCAGTAATAGCAGCGTTAATTTGCCCATCCCCGCCCCCTAAAAAAGCCGCTCAATCATCCCACAACTTTCAGCCGGACTCCACACTGACAGGGAAATTGGCGGTGAGATTCAGAGTTAAGGCCGTAATTATGGGGAAGAATGACACAATGGTTTACATAGAGATAAGAAATTGCTGAGAAAATGGTCAGAAATTTACCAGCCTGACAGGAAAGAGAAGACCGTCCAGAACATCCCCATCACTGCAACACCGGAGGCCAACAGCGTTTGCCACCAGTTACCACTAAACAACATGCTGAAAGCGATGCCGATTAACACAGCGACAGGCATCAAAGCCAGGAAGAATGGCCAGGTATAGAGGAAAAAAAACAAGGTGTTAGAGCCGTAGACCAGAAAAGGAAGAGTAAATGCCAGCCAGTAAAAAACAAAGCCTGTACAGCCGCCAAACATCGAATACGAGGGATCTTCTGCATCAGAAACCGGATCATCCGACACCGCCACGGGGCGGTCTATCCAGATCCGACTGACTATTCTGTGAAGTAATGCCTGCATAGAGTGATCCCCGTTGTAACAGTGTAGACCGGCACGTTCTGGGACGTTTGGCCGGCAACATTCAGGGATTGATAATAGCGTGGTGACGCAGTACATCTAACAATTGCGCAACCAAATGTGTTACCAATTGTTCGCCATCAAGATGCACATCCGGGGCTTGCGGTGCCTGATATTCAGAGTCGATCCCGGTGAAATTTTTCAGTTCACCGGCACGCGCTTTCTTATACAGACCTTTAGGATCGCGCGCTTCGCAGATATCCAGCGGCGTATCCACAAAGACTTCGATAAACTGCCCGTCATCCAACAAATTACGTACTATGTCACGCTCGGCACGATGGGGTGAGATAAACGCTGTCAGCACCACCAGCCCGGCATCTACCATCAGTTTGGCGACTTCGCCGACCCGGCGGATATTTTCGCGGCGGTCGTCGTCGCTAAAACCCAGGTCCCGGCACAACCCGTGACGCACATTATCGCCGTCGAGCAAATAAGTACTGACACCCAGCGCATACAGCGCCTGTTCCAGCGCCCCGGCAACGGTAGACTTGCCGGAACCTGAAAGTCCGGTAAACCACAGCACGGCCCCTTTGTGACCATGCTGCTGTTCGCGATCCTCACGCGTCAGGGCGTGCGGATGCCAGACGACGTTCTCGTCCTGTAAAGCCATGTTATTTCCCACCTAACAGATCGCGGGCGCCCCAGTGCGGGAAGTGACGACGGATCAGACCATTAAGCTCCAGTTCGAACGCACTGAAGGCCCCCGGCTCCTGATAAACACTCTCCAGCGCCTCACGCACCAACCCGGCACCGACGGTGACGTTGGTCAGCCGGTCGATAAAGATCATTCCACCGGTCACGGCATTACTTTGGTAGTTATCCAGCACCAGCGGCTCATCAAAGGTCAGCTCAACCAGGCCAATGCCATTGAGCGGCAAACTCTCAACAATGCGCTGGGTCAGCGAGTTGATTTCCACTTGATACTCAATATTCTCTACACGGGCACGCGCTCTCTTACCGCCAATCTTGATGTCGTAGCTCTGCCCGACACTCAGCGGCTGCTCTGCCATCCAGACAATATCAACTTTGGCATTCTGTACCGCTTTGACCGTTTCAGCTGCGTCCACCAGCAGATCGCCGCGGCTGATATCGCGCTCATCAGCCAGCACCAGCGTGATCGCTTCGCCAGCCCAGGCTTCTTGCAAGTCACCGTCGAACGTCACAATGCGCGCGATAGTTGACTCAACGCCGGAAGGCAGGACTTTGATTTTTTGCCCGACACGTATCGACCCCGACGCCAGCGTACCGGCGTAACCACGGAAATCGAGGTTAGGACGATTAACGTACTGCACCGGGAAACGCATCGGTTGCTGTTCGCGGATATTAATCACATTGACAGTTTCCAGCACATCAAGCAGCGTCGGGCCGGTATACCAGTCCATTTTATCGCTCGGACTTGCCACGTTGTCGCCTTCAAGGGCAGAGAGCGGGACAAACTTGATATCCAGGTCAGTCGGCAACTGCTGGGCGAAATCCAGATAATCGGCTTTAAACTGCTCAAATACGCTTTCGCTGTAATCCACCAGATCCATTTTGTTCACCGCAACCACCAGGTGGCGGATCCCTAACAGGGTAGCGATAAAGCTGTGGCGACGGGTTTGATCCAGAACCCCTTTACGGGCATCGATCAGCAAAATCGCCAGGTCACAAGTCGACGCACCGGTGGCCATATTGCGGGTGTACTGCTCATGTCCCGGCGTGTCGGCAATGATGAATTTACGCTTCTCGGTAGAGAAATAGCGGTACGCCACATCAATGGTAATGCCTTGCTCGCGCTCGGCTTGCAGGCCATCGACCAGCAAGGCCAGATCGAGTTTTTCGCCCTGTGTGCCGTGACGCTTGCTGTCACTGTGCAGCGAAGAGAGCTGATCTTCATAAATCTGACGGGTGTCATGCAGTAAGCGGCCGATCAAGGTACTTTTACCGTCATCGACGCTGCCGCAGGTCAGGAAACGCAACAGGCTTTTATGCTGCTGGGCGTGCAGGTAGGCTTCTACGCCGCCCTGTTCTTCAATTTGTTGTGCAATAGCATTGTTCATTTTGGTCGCTCCTCAGAAATAGCCCTGACGTTTTTTCAGTTCCATCGAACCGGCCTGGTCACGGTCAATTGCCCGTCCCTGCCGTTCACTGGTGGTCGACACCAGCATCTCTTCGATGATCTCAGGAAGCGTCTGCGCTTCAGACTCCACCGCGCCGGTCAGAGGCCAGCAGCCAAGGGTACGGAAACGCACCATTTTCTGTTCAACCACTTCGCCCGGTTGCAGGTCAATGCGATCGTCATCCACCATCAGCAACATGCCGTCACGCTCCAGCACTGGGCGCGGTGCGGCCAGATAGAGTGGAACGATCTCAATGTTTTCCAGATAGATGTACTGCCAGATATCGAGCTCAGTCCAGTTGGAGAGCGGGAAGACACGGATGCTTTCGCCTTTGTTAATCTGGCCGTTGTAGTTATGCCACAGCTCCGGGCGTTGGTTTTTAGGATCCCAACGGTGGAAACGGTCACGGAATGAGTAAATACGCTCTTTGGCACGCGATTTCTCTTCGTCACGACGTGCGCCACCAAAGGCGGCATCAAAACCGTATTTGTTCAGGGCCTGTTTCAGGCCTTCGGTTTTCATGATATCGGTATGCTTGGCACTGCCGTGTACGAATGGGTTAATGCCCATCGCCACGCCTTCCGGGTTTTTATGCACCAGCAATTCAAAACCATAATTTTTGGCCGTGCGGTCGCGGAATTCATACATCTCGCGAAATTTCCAGCCCGTATCCACATGCAACAATGGGAATGGCAGAGTACCCGGGAAGAAGGCCTTGCGCGCCAGATGCAACATCACCGACGAGTCTTTACCGATGGAATACATCATCACCGGATTGGCGAATTCAGCCGCAACTTCACGGATAATATGGATACTTTCCGCCTCCAGCTGCCGTAAATGTGTGAGTCGTTTTTCGTCCATAACAGATCCTTAAGCCAAATTCACGACAGTCGGGCGTTGAACGCCGTCAGTCTGTGGATGATGCCCAAACCAGGCAAGTTGAGAGTGAAGTGCCACGACTTCACCGATCACCAGCAGCGCCGGCGTCGGCGCCTGTTGAGCTAAATGTTCAAGACTATCCAAAGTACCCGTGAGCACCTGTTGGTCTGCACGAGTACCACGTCCGATAACAGCCACCGGCGTGGAAGCCGCACGACCATGGGCGATCAATTGCTGACTAATTTCAGCCGCCTTCAGCGTGCCCATGTAAATCGCTAATGTCTGTTTGCCCTTTGCGAGGGTTTCCCACTGCACGCCATTGTCTTCAGGACGGCAATGGCCGGTCACAAAGACCACGCTTTGCGCGTGATCACGGTGTGTCAGCGGAATGCCGGCATAAGCCGTCGCCCCCGCAGCTGCGGTCACACCCGGCACCACCTGGAAAGGAATTCCGGCGGCCACGACGGCCTGTAACTCTTCACCACCGCGACCAAAAATAAACGGATCGCCGCCCTTTAGCCGCACCACTTTCTTCCCCTGCAGTGCGAGTTCCACCAGTAAGCGGTTAATATCGTCCTGCGCCACAGAATGGCTGCCTGCCCGTTTTCCCACGCAAATTCTGTCTGCGTCGCGCCGTACCAGGTCCAGCACTTCATCACTGACCAGATAGTCATAAAGCACCACGTCCGCCTGCTGCATGACCTGCAAACCGCGTAAGGTGAGTAATCCTGCATCACCCGGCCCTGCGCCGACCAGCGTCACTTCTCCGCTTTGCGAGATAGATTCCGGGTTATCTAACTGTTGCTGCAACACTTGCTCGGCCTGTGGAATCTGTCCCGCAGTGACCAGCGAAGCAAAGCGGCCATCGAATGCCTGTTCCCAGAAACGGCGGCGGGCCCTCATTGAGGTAAACCGCTGTTTCACCCTTTCGCGCCATCCCCCGGCAATTTCAGCCATTTTCCCAAGACTGGCGGGGAGTAAGGTTTCCAGTTTTTCACGCAACAGACGCGCCAGCACCGGAGCAGTGCCGCTGGAGGAGATCGCGACAACAATCGGTGAACGATCGACAATTGAGGGGAAGATAAATGAACACTTCGGCTGGTCATCCACCACGTTCACCAGCAACTGCCGCTGGTTGGCCTGCTCGAAGACTTCGGCATTGAGCCTTGCATCATCCGTAGCGGCAATCACCAGAAAAACGTCATCGAGCTGTTGAGGCTCAAAGCGCTCTGCTATCCAGCTGACCTGCAACGCCTGACGGCGATGTTCGAGTTCAGGAGTGAGCGATTGCGCGACGATACGGACTGCTGCGCCGGCACGCAGTAGGAGATCAATTTTGCGTGCTGCGACTTCACCGCCACCGACAACCAGCACGGGGCGTTGTCTGAGGTCGGCAAAAATGGGTAGATAGTCCACAACGGCCTTATTTATTCGCGAAGATAATTCACACGACTATACGTGGTGGGAATAATTGATCTGAAATGACGAAATGGAATGAATAGTTCCAGAATGGAATATAGGCCACAGAATTCTTCAGCAGGTTACGGATTTCAGCAACAAAAAGAGCCCTTTGAGATAACGGGAAATTGTCTATTTGGCCGCACAATCGCATACTATTGCCCAATTAAGACCGCCATACGCGGCCTGCTGTATGCTTGAAGGATGACGGATAACGTCTTCCGCTCTCACAGACCTCCTGATAAGGATTTTTCGGCTATGTTTTCCACTTTACGCATGAAGCTCGCGCTGCTGACGATCAGTATCAGCTGCGTGGGTTTTGCTCATGCGGCTAAACCTTCGAATGAACCCGCTCCCGGCGTTATCGCCGCGACACAAACCCGCCATATCGCGACCTATTTTCCAGGGCGGATGGCGGGCAGTCCCGGCGAACTTATCGCCGCAGATTACCTGAACCAATACTTCGAAAAACTGGGTTACCAGAGTGATTTACGCGGTTTCGATACCCGCTATCTCTACAGCAGCAAAGACGGCAAGCAGAGTTGGCACAACGTTCACGCTACATCGGTGATTGCCGCACGACCTGGCGTGGTGCCACAGCAGATTATCGTCATGGCGCATTTCGACACTTATCTGCCGCAAAGCGACGCGGATTCTGACCACAATCTCGGCGGCCTGACCTTACAGGGCGTGGACGATAACGCCTCAGGCGTCGGTGTGATGCTGGAACTGGCTGAACAACTCAGCAAAGTGAAGACACACTACAGTTTGCGCTTTGTGGCGCTGAGTGCAGAGGAAACCGGAGCGCAGGGAGCAGAAGATTATGTTCAGCGCATGTCGCCGCAAGAGAAGAAAAATACCTTGCTGGTGGTAAATCTCGATTCATTGATTGTCGGCGATAAGCTCTATTTCAAAAGCGGCAAAAACACCTCAGCCGCCGTCACCAAGCTAACCCGCGACCGTGCGATTAAACTGGCTCATCGTTACGGCATCGCCGCCGAAAGTTATGCAGGTAAAGATTGCTGTAGCGGGATGCAGGCGCTGGACAACGCACATATTCCCCTGCTGATGGTCAGCGCGACCGATTATTCGCTGGGTAAGAAAGATGGCTCGCAGCAACGCGCCATCAGCCCGCATTTCCCGGACGGGACATCACGTCATCAGGGGCAGTTGGATAACCTGCAATATCTGGATCGCGTCCTGCCAGGGCGCATCGATAAACGCGCGAAAGAGAGTGTGAAGATTTTACTGCCGCTGATTAAAGAACTGGCGAAGCCCGCTCAATAAAACGCCTCATTTCGCCGGGCCAATAGCCGTTATCGTTGTAGACAGTTTGGACACGGACAGCGCGGAGAACCCGGAGCGTACACGTAGTACGTGAGGAGTTCGGGCACTGCCCGTTGGTTTACAACGGTAAGAAAAATGGCAAATAAGATAGGCCATCACTCATGTAAGCCACACTCGCGTTTCAGACCAAAAAACCTTGTCTCCTCTTCGCTCATGCCCTCTTCCCACTTTTTAGTGGTGTGAGTATCGCCGACGGACAGATAACCCTGATCCCACAGCGGGTGATAGCTCAGATCGTTGTCTTTCAGATACTGGAAAATCTGTCGGTTATCCCAGTCGATGATCGGCAAGATTTTAAACACGCCACGCTGCACCGCCAGCACCGGCAAATGGGCACGGCTACCAGACTGCTCACGGCGTAGCCCGGCGAACCAGGTTTTTGCACCGAGTGTTTCCAGCGCACGGTTCATCGGTTCGACTTTATTGATATCGTTGTAACGTTCGATCCCTTCTACGCCTTGTTCCCACAGTTTACCGTAGCGCGCTTCCTGCCATGCAGGCGAGTGCTCAGCACGGAACACCTGAAGGTTGAGGTTCAACTGTTCGGTAAGCTTATCGATAAACTGGTAGGTTTCCGGGAACAGATAACCGGTGTCGGTGAGGATCACCGGAATGTCGGCTTTCTGGCGGGTTACCAGATGCAAACAGACCGCCGCCTGAATGCCGAAACTGGATGAGAGCGCGAACTCCCCGGGCAAATTTTCCAGCGCCCACTGCACACGATCCTGCGCCGACAGTTTTTCCAACTGGCCGTTGGTTTCACCCAGCGCCAGCGCCTGCCCGGATTTCGGCATCTCATTCAGTTCAGCAAGAGTGAGCAAACTCATAAACTCTCCATCCTTCAGGTTGCAGTCGTACTGTTAGTCGTAAAAGTCACGGGCCGGGTCGAGTACCGGACGAATGATCCACGCACGGATCACGTAGTCGCCGAAACCTTCATCGGTTTCGCGCTCTTTGGCCCAGCGCCCTACCAGTTCGTCGATGATCGCCAGAATCTCGGTATCGGAAATGTTCTCGCGATACATCCGCGGAATGCGCGTACCGGCACGGTTGCCGCCCAGATGCAGGTTGTAGCGGTTCATCGCTTTACCCACTAAGCCAATTTCGGCCAGCAGCGCACGGCCACAGCCGTTCGGGCAACCAGTAACACGTAAAACGATGTGCTCTTTACCGACGCCATGGCTATGCATGATGCCTTCCACTTTCGTCACAAACTCCGGCAGGAAGCGTTCGGCTTCGGCCATCGCCAGCGGACAAGTTGGGTAAGACACACAGGCCATCGAATTTTTGCGCTGTTCAGTGACGCCATCGTCGATCAGGCCATGGTTGCGGGCCAGCGTTTCGATCGCGTCTTTATCTTTCTCAGCCACACCGGCGACGATCAGATTCTGATTAGCAGTAAGCCTGAAATCACCTTTGTGGATCTTAGCGATTTCTGCCAAACCGGTTTTCAGTGGCTTGCCCGGGTAATCCAGAATGCGGCCATTTTCGATAAACAGCGTCAGGTGCCACTGGTGGTCGATGCCCTTCACCCAGCCGATGCGGTCGCCGCGGCCGGTAAATGCATAAGGGCGCACATCAGCGAATTGAATCCCGGCACGTTTTTCTACTTCAGCTTTGAAAACCTCAACACCGACGCGTTCCAGCGTGTATTTGGTTTTGGCATTTTTACGGTTGGTACGGTTGCCCCAGTCGCGCTGAGTGGTCACCACCGCTTCGGCCACGGCCAGCGTGTTCTCCAGCGCAATGAAGCCCAGCTCACTCGCGGTACGGGCATACGTCGCTTTGTCACCGTGAGCGATAGACAACCCGCCGCCGACCAGCACGTTGAAGCCGATCAGTTTGCCGTTATCGGCGATCGCCACGAAGTTCAGATCGTTGGCGTGCAGATCGACATCATTTTGCGGTGGGATCACCACCGTCGTTTTGAATTTACGCGGCAGGTAAGTCGCGCCGAGGATCGGCTCTTCGTCGGTGGTTTCGACCTTTTCCTGATCCAGCCACACCTCGGCGTAAGCCCGGGTGCGCGGCAAAAGATGTTCGGAGAGCTTTTTCGCCCACGCATAGGCTTCCTGATGCAGCTCAGACTCCACCGGGTTCGACGTACACAAGACGTTACGGTTCACGTCGTTGGCGGTCGCCAGTGCGTCCAGCCCGAGTTTATTCAGTAACTGATGCACCGGTTTGACGTTCGGCTTGAGAATGCCGTGGAACTGGAATGTCTGGCGGTTAGTAATACGAATACTGCCGTACAGGGTGCTCTCTTCGGCAAATTTGTCGATGCCCAGCCACTGCGCCGGGGTCATGACGCCACCAGGCAAACGGCAGCGCAGCATCATGGCATGGCGCGGCTCAAGCTTTTGTTCGGCACGTTCGGCGCGGATATCACGGTCATCCTGCTGATACATGCCGTGAAAACGGATCAACAGGAAGTTGTCACCGTTGAAGCCGCCGGTCAGGCCATCTTTTAAATCGTCGGTAATGGTCCCGCGCAAGAAATTACTTTCTTTCTTCAGACGCTCAGCATCGGCCAACGGGGCATCGACGACCAAAGGGCCTGGGCCGGGGTTCAGTTCACTCCACAATTTATTGCTCATAATTTCTCGCTCATAACTTTATACCCAAAATCATTCGAGTTGCAGGTAGGCGGCAACTGAAGGAATCCCGATGAGCTTACACAAGTAAGTGATTCGGGTGACTGAAGGAAGCCAACACCCCTGCAATTTGAAGGATGCAGGGTATTAGTAAACGTCACGCTGATAGCGGCGATCCTGACGCAACTCACTTAAAAATTCGTCGGCAGTTTCCAGATCCATCGAACCCTGTTCTGCAATGATTTCCAGCAGAGCCTGCTCAACATCTTTCGCCATACGGTTGGCATCGCCGCAGACATAAAGGTGTGCGCCTTCCTGCAACCATTGCCAGACTTCCGCGCCTTTTTCGCGCAGTTTGTCCTGCACGTAAACTTTTTCGGCTTGATCGCGTGACCAGGCCAGAGAGATATGGGTCAATAAGCCCTCTTTAACGTAGCGCTGCCACTCCACCTGATAGAGAAAATCATCCGTGAAGTGCGGGTTGCCGAAGAACAGCCAGTTTTTGCCACGGGCGCCATCATTTTCACGCTGTTGCATAAAGGCGCGGAATGGCGCGATGCCCGTACCAGGGCCAATCATAATCACTGGCGCCTCGGCGTTGGCAGGCAGGCGGAAATTGTCGTTGTGCTCGATAAACACCCGCACTTCGCCATCTTCCTCCAGACGGTCGGCCAGATAGCCGGATGCCCCGCCAGAACGGGCGCGCCCTTCAATTTCGTAGCGCACAGCCCCCACGGTGATATGTACTTCAGACTCGGTTTCGGCCTGAGACGACGCAATAGAATATAAGCGCGGCGTCAGCGGGCGCAGCAGGTCAATCAGTTGCTGCGCATCCAGCTCAGTCGGCGCCTGGCGCACCATGTCGACAAACGGCGTCGTTTGCGCGAACTGCTGAAGCCTCGGTTTATCTGCCAGCAACGCTGTCAGTGTCTCATCGCGGCACAGCGCGGCATATTTCTCGACGATCGGCGTGGTGTTTTGCGTCAACTCGATGTGGTTTTGCAACGCCTCGCTCAGCGTCAGCGTTTTACCGTTCACCTCAACCGGCTCGTCGCCTTTCAGCCAGAGTAATTCAACCACTTCCTTCACCAACTGCGGGTCATTTTCAAACCAGATGCCCAGTGCATCGCCCGGCTGGTAACGCAGGCCGGAATCCCCCAGATCAATCTCGATATGGCGCACATCTTTGTCTGAATCACGGCCGGTAATTTTCTGGTTAACCGACAGCAACGCGGTCAGCGGCTGCTCTTTAGTATAGGGGCTGCTGTCGATTTGGTTGACTGCACCGGCAAGCGTTGCAGCAGGTTGCCCGGAGGTATCAGCAGGTACGCGCTGTTTAAGCACCTCCACAACGCGCTGGCGCCACGCGGTGGCTTGTTCATGATACTCAACGTCAGCATCTACGCGCTCAAGCAGGCGTTCTGCCCCCAACTCGCCCAGGCGGTTGTCAAAATCTTTACCCGCCTGACAGAAGAATTCGTATGAAGTATCACCCAGCGCAAATACCGCAAAGGCGGTGTCTTTCATCGATGGCGCTTTTTTCGATTGGAGGAATTTATGCAGCGCGACGGCTTCTTCTGCCTGCTCGCCCTCGCCCTGCGTGGAGGCGACAATCAGCAGTAATTTCTCCTGGCCGATTTGCTTGAATTTGTAATCCCCGGCATTCACCAAATTAACATGCAGCTTTGCCGCCACTAAGTCATCACGCAACTGCTCCGCCAGCCGGCGTGCATTGCCGGTCTGAGAGGCAGAGATCAGGGTAATCGATGCGGCGGCTACCGCAGGCACACTGGCCGCAATGGCGCCCGGCTGCTGGTTGACCATTCCCCAGAAGTACCCTGAGAGCCAGGCCAGCTGCGTGGGGGAATATTCACCAATCGTCGATTGGAGGCGGGTCAGTTGTTCCGCAGTAAGCGGAAGCAAAGAAGTTGGAGGAGCCTGAGTCGTCATCGCGGTACGAATTCCCTTATGCATAAGCCAGTTAGCAATCCGGCCTTTGGCGCTTATTTGCGCCTTTTGCGGTAAAACGAGCGCGCAAAAAGACCTTTATTGTTTGTAAGGTTAACGAGGCCGATGATAACAATTAAAGAAGTGATGGAAATAATAAATAACCAAAATGACTAAGTGGTTTTAGAGATAGAAATAACCAGAAAAAGTGGTCATTACGTTTTTTTATCTTACTGAAATGGTTATTAAAATATTGGCTATTCGATGGGGCATTAAAAACCGACTGTTATATAAAGAAAAACCCCGCCGCAGCGGGGTCAGATTTATTTTCAAAACGCGTCAGGGGCGAAACTCGCCGTGCTGTTCGAACCAGGCAAACTGCCCTGCGGCAAACACCGACATTTTGCTCCCGCTGTGGCCGACATCCGGCAGGTCCACAAAGTGCCAGTTAAACGGGGTGTTATTCTGCTCAGCACGCTGCTGGGAGGTGGTGAAGTAGCTTTCGGCCCGTTCAAGGCGGTTGCTGCCCTGCGCCATCGCCTGTTTTGAACGGCGTAATACGTGGTTTTCCGGGTCGTCATCCTCACTGCCTACGGCGATGAGCATCGGCTTTGCAAAGTAGCTGGCCAACTGTTCCTGACTGACAGCAACCGGTGATTCACGCAGCCCATAAGGCCAACGCTGATCGGTATCGGGTAATGTCCACCACCCTGCCGCTGCACACACCGCCGCTTTGACCTGCGGTTGCGGTAATAATGTCAGCATACGGTGAACAAACTGGCAGCCTGCGCTGTTGCCGAACAGATAATATTGCTGCTGGCTGGTAATGCCCTGTTTCTGCAACTGGCTGAACAGGGAATCCACCACCGAGAAGGCCCACTGTGAAGGCGGAAGTTTACGGTGGGTTTTGGCATCGACCAGATTACCCAGGTTGTAGCCTGCGGCACCGGGGAAATCCTGCTCACTAAAGCGCGGGACGATCACTCGCAAGTGGTATTGATCCGCCACGGTCATCCAGTCATTGCGGTACGTAGCCGCATTGCGATCCAGCCCCGTCATGACAATCACCACCGGGGTGCTGGCATCAGCACCAACAGGCTGGTAACTGAAGACCTCCAGACTCTTTTTCCCCTGCGACAGTGGAACACGAAAACTGCCGGATCCCGCTGGAAGTGTAATGGCCGAAGATTGCACAGCCGTCGCAGTTTTGCTCACTTTTATGTCAGGGCTGGCCGTCGCCGGTTCGGGCGTAGCGGGCACAGCAGGCGGCGCAAGGGTTTCCGCACCGACGCTCGCAGAGAAAAGCACTGAAATTATGACCAAACGCAGCACAGTAATCATTCATACACTCAACAGGTTAGTCAGACTTGGCCCACTTTAAGCCAGTGAAACATGCTGAGTAAAGCAGTGGTTGGTAACGCCTTGTACAGTTCCAAGCTTCTTAATATACCCAAAATCATTCGCGTCGCCTGGAGGCGGCAACTGAGTGGATCCCAGGGAGCTTAGAAAACTAAGTGACCTGGGTGAGTGAAGTCAGCCAACAACCCTGCGACGTGAAGGATGAAGGGTATTCATGGCGTGAAGGGCTGATATCCGCTACTATGCCGCGTTTTTTGAGCAATGAGACAGCGCCATGACTACCACATTATTTAAAGATTTTCAGTTCGAAGCCGCCCACCATTTACCCCATGTGCCGGCAGGCCACAAATGCGGCCGCCTACATGGTCACTCTTTCACTGTGCGTATAGAAATTACCGGTGAAGTGGATCCGTATACCGGTTGGGTGATGGACTTCGCCGATCTGAAGGCTGCGTTCAATCCGACACTGGATCGTCTCGATCACTATAATCTGAACGACATTCCAGGATTAGAAAACCCGACCAGCGAAGTGCTGGCCGAATGGATATGGAATGAAATGAAGCCAAAACTGCCATTACTCAGTGCCGTACGCGTAAAAGAAACCTGCACAGCGGGTTGCGTTTATAAAGGTAACTAGAATCAAGATCTCCAAAATCATTCGCGCTAAATCGCAAAACTTGCTGCAAGCCGCGTAATGCGGCAAGCGAGTAGATCCCCAGGAGCTTACATAAGTAAGTGACTGGGGTGAATAAGCGCAGCCAACGCAGAGTTAGCGTGAAGGATGAAGGAGATCAGGCGATGTTTAGGTACTTATGGGTCTGCATTGATAACCGCCAATTTTTTGCAATGCAGGTCGCAATGCACAATTTGGTGGCATCTTCTTTTTGGCTGATCGGCTGCAAAGCAATGATGCGCGACTTCTCATCGGTCAGCGTTGCCAGCAAAACTTCGAGTGCATCTATATCACGCTGACGTGCCACCGGATGTTTCACTTCATCAGCCCGTTTCAGCGCCTGCGGCAGAATGTCGTAGCCGCCACGCATGTTCACTTTCGGCGAAACCGTCACCCAGGTATTCACCGAGCAGCGCACTTCATGCGTTCCGCTGGTTTCGATCTGGCAGCTGAAACCGCTCAATTCCAATAAAGACGTCAACGGTTGCAGGTCATAAATGCAGGACTCGCCGCCGGTGATCACCACATGGCGCGCGGTATATCCCTGCTGTTCAATAATTTGCAGCAGTTGTTCGGCAGTCGCATTGCCCCAGGCATCACTTTCTTCCGTTTTCACCAGAATGCGCTGCACGTCGACTTCCCGATCGGCAATTTTGTCCCAGGTATGTTTGGTATCACACCAGCTACAACCGACCGGGCAGCCTTGCAGGCGAACGAAAATAGCCGGCACGCCGGTAAAATAGCCTTCCCCTTGCAGGGTTTCGAACATTTCATTAATCGGGTACTGCATGGTTTTCTCAGTCATCTCTAAAAAACAGCACGTATTATCGCAGATAGCACGTGCTGCGCCAAACATAGGCCGATGCGAGTTTGTCAGCAAAGATTATCGATAGCGTCGGTGAAGCGCTGAGTTATCTGTTGCGGACGGGTAATTGCCCCGCCGACGACAACCGCATGCGCCCCCAGACTCAGACAACGTGCCGCCATTGCTGGCGTATCTACATTCCCCTCAGCAATCACGGGTATCGTGCAAAGCGCCAGCACCTGACGCAGAAAGGAAAAATCATCATGCCAAAGTTTGCAGCCCTGAGTCTCCCGGGTGTATCCGTGCAGCGTGGTGCCGATACAATCAAAGCCTAATCTCTGCGCATTTACTGCTTCTTCGGTGCAGGCAATATCGGCCATCAGCAAAAGCGAAGGGTATTTCACGCGAATGGCCTCTATAAGTGCGTCAAGTTGCAGTGGGCCAGGACGTCGATGCAACGTGGCATCCAGGGCAATCATCTGCGGCCCCACCCGCATCAATGCGTCCACTTCCGTCAGCGTTGCAGTGATATACACTTCGCTGTCTGGATAATCACACTTAATGATCCCAATTACCGGTAAGGGTACGGCGGCGCGAATAGCTTGCACATCTGCGGCACTGTTGGCACGGATGCCGACGGCCCCACCCTGCATAGCGGCCAGCGCCATTCGACTCATGATAAAATCACTGTGCAGTGGTTCATCGTCCAGTGCCTGACAAGACACCACCAATTTTCCTTTTATGGTCGTTAACATCGACAGATTCATACTCCCAGCATCTCCTCAATTTCATTTTTAATGATCGTGACATGTGGCCCATAAATGACCTGGATCCCGTTCCCACGAATTAGCACAGCGCGTGCTCCGCTGGCTTTCAGCCTGGCTTCATCGACCAGTGAAGACTGTTGAACGCTGATGCGCAGTCTTGTTGCACAACAATCCAGTTCAACAATGTTAGATGCTCCGCCGAGCGCTTCAATCACCAGCCCGGCACGATCGGTGATCACACCGCTTTCCTGAACATCTACGCTGTCACGCCCCGGCGTTTTCAGATTGAAGCGTTTAATGAGGTAGCGGAAGGAGAAGTAATAGAGGCAAAACCAAGGCACACCGACCAGCGGCACATACATCCAGTGCGTTTTGCTTTCCCCCTGTAATACGCCAAACAGAATGAAATCGATAAAGCCGCCGGAAAAAGTCTGGCCAATAGTGATATGCAAAATATGGGCAATCATGAATGCCAGCCCGTCAAACACGGCATGCAGGACGTAGAGCATGGGGGCAACGAACAGGAAGGAGAATTCAATGGGCTCAGTGATCCCGGTTAAAAACGAGGTCAGTGCCGCGGAAAGCAACAAACCTGCCACGCGTTTTTTATTCTCAGGTTGCGCAGTGTGATACATCGCAAGACAAGCCCCCACCAGACCAAACATCATGGTGATAAAACGACCGGACATGAATCGTGACGTTCCAATATAAAACTGCTGGGTATTGGGGTCCGCCAGTTGCGCAAAAAAGATGCGCTGGGTGCCTTCGATAAGATGGCCGTTGACGACCTCACTACCGCCCAATGCAGTGGTCCAGAACGGCAGATAGAAGATATGGTGCAGGCCGAAGGGACCAAGCATGCGCAATACAAACCCGTAGATGAACGTCCCAAGATACCCGGTTGCATCCACCAGCCCACCCAGGCTGAAAATGACTTTCTGGAAATGCGGCCATATGAAGAACATGAGCGCACCTACTGCTATCGCCGCCACGGAGGTGACTATAGGCACAAACCTTGAACCACCAAAGAATCCGAGAAATTGTGGCAACTCAATTTTGTTATAGCGGCTATGCAGCCACCAGGTGACCAGGCCGATCACTACGCCACCGAACACACCGGTTTCGAGTGTCTGGATCCCAAGTGCCATACCTTGCCCTGATGCACTGAGATTCGCCGGGGCTAGCTGTCCTTTCAGGATCAAAATGGCATTAATAGTCGCGTTCATCACCAAATAACCCAACAACGCTGACAGTCCCGCAGTCCCTTTATCACTGCGGGCTAATCCAACCGCGACCCCAACAGCAAACAATACAGCAAGGTTGGCAAAAACGATCGAGCCCGCGCTGGCCATGACCGTGAAGATAGCCTGTAATCCTTCAATATTTAAAAACGGATAAGCCTTTAACGTATTGGGGTTGGACAATGCACCACCAATACCCAACAGCAAACCCGCAGCAGGCAAAATTGCGATGGGCAACATAAATGACTTACCGAATTTTTGTGCCTTTTCAAACCATGCCCCACCACCTGAACCGTTGAAGATTGACATGAAATCACCTTTATTTTGCGCTGATGTGATAAATATTTTCATCACAATATGTAATTATGGAGAAAATTACCACCAAATAAAGAAAGTTATCCATACGGAATTCTTCTGGCGTTAACTGCGTCACATCAGCAAACTAGAGTGGTCAATTATTTAAAGGAGAGTTGAGTGAGTCAGACTAAGGAAACCGGCACATTGCTCTTGCGTATGCGCCAGGGGCTAGAAAACTATAGCCCGACACTGTCTAAGCTCGGCAGCTTTGTGTTAGAACAGCCACAACGTGTGCTTTATCTGACCATTACCGAACTGGCACGTGAAAGTAATACCAGCGAAGCCAGTGTCACTCGCCTATGCCGCCAACTCGGATGTAAGGGATTTACCGAGTTCAAAATGGGGCTCGCCATGGAGACTCGTCAAAGCCATCCCCTTAAGTCTGGTGAAGGCGATGATGAAGTCCAAACGTTGATTGAAGACAGTGTGAATGCACTGCGCGATACCGGAAAACTGCTTGATCGTCAAATGCTGACTGACGTCGCCCTGCAAATTCACAATGCACGCTCAGTGCAAATTTATGGGGTAGCCGCCAGTGCTATCGTGGCAGATTATCTTGGCTACAAATTGCTGCGTCTCGGCAAAGCCTCACAATGTTTTTCTGATATGCATCGGGCCGCCATGAATGCGGTCAGTCTGGACAGGCAGGATATCGTCGTCGTGATTTCCAGTTCCGGCTCCACCAAGGATGTGCTTCATGCCATTGAACTGGCACAACGGCAGGGAACAAAAATTATTGGTATCAGCAATACACTGCACAGCCCTCTTTCTGCACTAGCTGATGTGTTGCTGGTGGCAGCCAAACCGGAAGGGCCATTAACCGCAGGTTCACTGACATCAAAAGTGGGCGCTATGCTGCTGGTAGAATTGGTCATTAATCAGCTATTAACGCTTTCGCCTTCTTACGTTCAGGCCAGCCAAGACAGTGCCAGCGCGACACTCTCTCTGCTGCTTTAAGTTTTTTACGTTAGATTCATGGCTAAACATCAGACATAAAAAAACCCGCCGAAGCGGGTTTTTTTGAAAGTATAAAAGCGCAGTAATTACTGACCTTTAACTTCTTTCAGACCGTTGAACGGAGCAGGTGTACCCTGTGCCGCCAGTGCTTCTTCGATACGAATCAGCTGGTTGTATTTAGCAACACGGTCAGAACGGCTCATAGAACCGGTTTTGATTTGGCCCGCTGCAGTACCTACTGCCAGGTCGGCAATCGTTGCATCTTCGGTTTCGCCTGAACGGTGAGAGATAACGGCAGTGTAGCCAGCATCTTTCGCCATTTTGATCGCAGCCAGGGTTTCGGTCAACGTACCGATCTGGTTGAATTTGATCAAGATGGAGTTAACGATACCTTTGTCGATACCTTCTTTCAGGATTTTGGTGTTGGTTACGAACAGATCGTCACCCACCAGCTGGATTTTGTCGCCCAGAACTTTAGTCTGGTAAGCAAAACCATCCCAATCAGATTCGTCCAGACCGTCTTCAATAGAAACGATTGGGTATTGTTTGGTCAGGTCTTCCAGGAAGTGAGTGAACTCTTCAGAAGTGAAAGCTTTGTTGCCTTCGCCGGCCAGAACGTATTTACCGTCTTTGTAGAATTCTGATGCTGCACAGTCCATCGCCAGAGTAATATCTTTACCCAGCTCGTAACCTGCTGCTTTTACCGCTTCAGCGATAACAGCCAGAGCTTCTGCGTTAGAACCCAGGTTTGGCGCGTAGCCGCCTTCGTCACCAACAGCAGTACCCATGCCTTTAGACTTCAGAACTTTAGCCAGGGTGTGGAACACTTCAGAACCCATGCGAACAGCTTCTTTCAGCGTTTTTGCGCCAACAGGCTGAATCATGAACTCTTGAATATCAACGTTGTTATCAGCGTGTTCGCCGCCGTTGATGATGTTCATCATAGGCAGTGGCATAGAATATTTGCCTGGGGTGCCGTTCAGTTCTGCGATGTGAGCGTACAGTGGCAGACCTTTAGAAGCAGCAGCCGCTTTAGCAGCAGCCAGGGAAACGGCCAGAATCGCGTTAGCACCAAACTGAGATTTGTTCTCGGTACCATCAAGATCGATCATGATCTTGTCGATGTTAGCCTGGTCTTTCGCGTCTTTACCCATCACAGCCTGAGCAATCGGGCCATTTACTGCAGCAACAGCTTTCAGTACGCCTTTGCCCAGGAAACGAGATTTATCACCGTCACGCAGTTCCAGTGCTTCACGGGAACCGGTAGATGCGCCTGATGGTGCAGCTGCCAGGCCAACGAAACCGCCTTCCAGATGAACTTCAGCTTCTACGGTCGGGTTACCACGGGAGTCGATGATTTCGCGGCCGATAACTTTAACGATTTTAGACATTAAGATTTCCTCAGTACAAGTTAACTAAAGCTTCAGACAAGCAACAAGCCACCTTGGCGGCATGTTGCTTCCCCTATGTTTATTTTACCTGACGCTTCTGATACTCACCGGCAGCCTTCACAAAGCCTGCAAACAACGGATGACCATCACGCGGCGTTGACGTAAATTCCGGGTGGAACTGGCAAGCCACAAACCATGGATGGGTCGGCAACTCGATAATTTCCACCAGTTGCTTATCGCCAGAGCGTCCCGCAACGCGTAAACCTGCGGCTTCGATTTGTTTGAGCAGCATATTGTTTACTTCGTAACGATGACGATGACGTTCAACTATTGTCGGCTCGCCGTACATCTCGCGAACCAGGCTACCGTCGGTAAGATGACATTGTTGACCACCTACACGCATGGTGCCGCCTAAATCACTCTCTTCAGAACGGACTTCTACGTTCCCGTCCTCATCGCGCCATTCGGTGATCAGTGCCACAACCGGGAATTTACAGTCTGGCACAAATTCGGTCGAGTTGGCATTTTCCATGCCCGCTACATTGCGGGCAAACTCCATCAATGCCACTTGCATACCCAGACAAATGCCCAGATAAGGGATGTTGTTTTCACGCGCATAACGAGCGGTGGCCACTTTGCCTTCCACACCACGGTAGCCGAAACCACCTGGGATAAGGATCGCGTCCAGCCCTTTAAGGACTTCTACACCACGCGTTTCAACATCCTGAGAATCGATAAGTTTAATGTTCACGGTCAGACGATTTTTCAGACCGCCGTGTTTGAGCGCTTCAATCACAGACTTGTAGGCGTCTGGCAGCTCAGTGTATTTGCCCACCATGCCGATAGTGACTTCGCCACCCGGATTGGCTTCTTCATACACAACCTGTTCCCATTCGCTGAGGTTCGCTTCAGGCGGGGTCAGGTTAAAACGTTTACAAATATAGTCGTCCAGCCCCTGAGATTTCAATAGGGCCGGGATTTTATAAATGGAATCAACATCTTTAAGCGAGATAACGGCTTTTTCAGGCACGTTACAGAACAGGGCAATTTTGGCGCGTTCGTTGGCCGGTACAGCACGGTCTGAACGGCAAATCAGCACGTCTGGCTGGATACCAATCGACAGCAGCTCTTTTACTGAGTGCTGGGTTGGTTTGGTTTTGACTTCACCGGCCGCCGCCATGTAAGGCACCAGCGTCAGGTGCATATACAGCGTATGCTCACGACCCACGTCAACCGCCATCTGGCGAATCGCTTCCAGGAATGGCAAAGATTCGATATCACCGACCGTACCGCCAATTTCCACCAGTACAACATCGTGGCCTTCGCCGCCTTCGATGATGCGTTCTTTGATGTTATTGGTGATGTGCGGAATAACCTGAATGGTGGCGCCGAGATAGTCGCCGCGGCGCTCTTTGCGCAGCACGTCGGAGTATATGCGGCCCGTGGTAAAGTTGTTACGGCGGGTCATTTTGGTGCGGATAAAGCGCTCGTAGTGACCGAGGTCCAGATCCGTTTCAGCGCCATCTTCAGTGACGAAGACTTCGCCGTGTTGGGTCGGGCTCATAGTACCTGGATCCACGTTGATGTACGGGTCCAGTTTCATCATAGTCACGTTGAGGCCACGGGCTTCGAGAATAGCCGCCAGGGAGGCTGCGGCAATGCCTTTACCCAGAGAGGATACGACCCCGCCGGTCACAAAAATATAATTAGTTGTCATGCTGAACCTGAGAGGTTAGGTTTAAAGATGATGGAGTAACCAAGACGGGAAAACAGTATACCGGAACCTTGTGTGCGCCACAAATAAACGTTTTGCTGCCCATCATCGTTTTCCTCAGCGTCAGTTCAGTAGAGTTAATCCTGCCAGCGTCATTCTTTCCGTCTTTCAAAACAACCAGTTAGCATCTAAAAAGTGCTGTGATACTCTCATCAATCAGTAAAACATCTTAGATTTCAATTTGTTGTACTTTAATGCTCTCAGATCAGGCTTTTACCTGCTTAATGACTCTGAGCTTAACCGTTTCAGCAAGCGCAGATCTTGTCGCCGATCAAAGTCAGAGCACAGCTTTATCCGCTTCGCGCAGTTTTACCTGCTGCCACGCGGCTTCCATCTGGTCTAACGTTGCCTCTTCCATGCCCAACCCCTGCTCACGGATGATGTCTTCCACCTGACGAAAACGGCGTTCAAACTTACGGTTCGCGGCCTGTAGCGCATCTTCAGCTTTGTGGCCGAGGTGACGTGACAAATTCACCGTAGCAAATAACAGATCGCCGATTTCCTCGCCGAGCTTTTCTTCATCGATCACCACCTGACGAGCTTCAAACATCACTTCGTCGATTTCTTCGTAGACCTTATCCAGCACTGGCCCGAGGGTGGTCCAGTCAAAACCAACGTTCGAGCAGCGTTTCTGAATTTTGTGCGCTTTCATCAGCGCAGGCAGTGCGGAAGGAATATCATCGAGTGCCGAATGCAGCGATTTATCCGCCCTTTCCAGCGCCTTGCGCGCTTCCCACTTGACCAACACCTCTTGGCTGCTGGCGTCTTTCGACCAGGCTTCCTCAGTACCGAAAATTTGCGGATGGCGACGTTCGAGTTTGTCAGAGATGGCGTTACAGATATCATCAAATTCAAACAGCCCCTGCTCGCTGCCCATCTGGGCGTAAAACACCACCTGGAACAGCAAGTCACCCAGCTCATCGCGCACATCGTCATAATCATTGCGTGCAATGGCGTCCAGCACTTCGTAGGTCTCTTCCAGCGTGTAAGGCGCGATGGTGGCAAAGGTTTGCTCTTTATCCCACGGACATCCGGCAACCGGGTCACGCAGGGTTTTCATGATAGTGAGCAAACGTTGCAGAGCTGATTCAGTCATGGATGGGTCCGTTTTAAATAAGTTTTTATAAGGCAAATATAAGAAAGGCCCGACTGGCGGGCCTTACAAACTGATGAAACTTAACTGCCATGCAGACGTTTGGCGTCAATCACATCTGGCAGTTGGTTAAGCTTGGCAATCACACGGCCCAGCACCTGCGGATTGTAAATCTCGATATCCATATCGATAGTCGCCAGTTGCTGTTTAGTGTCGCTGCGGCTGGCAACGCCCAGTACGTTAACCTTTTCGTTGGCCAGAATGGTGGTGATGTCACGCAGCAAGCCACTGCGATCGTTAGCCACCACACGAACCACCAGCGAATAACCGCTGGAGTAGCTTTCGCCCCATACAGCATCCACCACGCGTTCAGGCGCATTCAGACGCAAATCCTCAAGCTGGTCACAGTCAGCGCGGTGAATGGAGATCCCGCGCCCCTGAGTGATGTACCCGACAATCTCATCGCCCGGTATCGGCTGGCAGCAGCGCGCAATGTGGTGCATCAGATTACCCACCCCTTCAACCACCACGCGACCATTGTCTTTACCGCTATTACGCGGCGGCGCGGGGGTGGTTTTCTGGGTTAGTTGACGCAGCGCTTCTTTGTCCAGCTCTTCTGCACTCGGTTTTTTCAACTGAGATTGCAGGAAGTTCACCATCTGATTGAGGCGGATGTCACCATTGCCAATCGCCGCCAACACTTCGTCGAGCGAGTTGACGTTGTAGCGCGGCAGCAGCAGCTTCTCAGCGTCTTTAAGGCTGATGTCCAAGCGGTCTAACTCGTCGTCGAGGATCTGCTTACCGGCAATAATATTTTTGTCGCGATCTTGTTTACGGAACCAGTTATGGATCTTCGAACGGCCGCGGCTGGTGGTAACGTAACCGAGATTCGGATTCAGCCAGTCACGGCTTGGATTGGGGTGCTTTTGGGTGATGACTTCAATCTGGTCACCCATGCGCAACTGATAAGTAAACGGCACGATGCGCCCGCCAATTTTCGCCCCAATGCAGCGGTGTCCGACATCGCTATGAATATGGTAAGCGAAGTCGAGCGGCGTCGAGCCCATCGGCAAGTCGATAACATCGCCTTTCGGCGTAAACACGTAAACGCGATCGTCGAATACCTGACTGCGCACTTCATCGAGCATTTCGCCAGAGTCAGCCATCTCTTCCTGCCACGCGATAAGCTTACGCAGCCAGGCAATACGGCCTTCGTAGCCGCCGCTGCGGCCCCCCACCACGGCAGTGCCTTCTTTGTACTTCCAATGCGCCGCGACGCCCAGTTCGGCATCTTCATGCATCTGGCGTGTACGGATCTGTACTTCCAGCGTTTTACCGCGTGGCCCCAAAACGACAGTGTGAATCGACTGATAACCGTTTGGTTTTGGGTTAGCGACGTAGTCGTCAAATTCATCCGGCAGATGGCGGAAATGGGTATGTACAATCCCGAGCGCTGCGTAACAATCCTGTAAACGCTCCACCACGATACGCACAGCGCGCACGTCGAACAGTTCGTCAAAGGAGAGGGATTTTTTCTGCATCTTTCGCCAGATGCTGTAGATGTGTTTGGGGCGGCCATAAACATCCACTTTAATGCCTTCTTCACCCATCGCATTTTTGACGGTGGAGACAAAATCGTCGATGTACTGCTCACGGTCGATACGACGCTCATGCAGCAGTTTAGCGATGTGCTTGTATTCGTCAGGGTGCAAATAGCGGAAACAGAAATCTTCCAGTTCCCACTTCAACTGACCGATACCGAGCCGGTTAGCCAGCGGTGCATAGATATTGCTGCACTCTTTGGCTGCCAGCACGCGCTCTTCTTCAGGCGCATCTTTCACTTCACGCAGATGGGCAATTCGCTCGGCGAGTTTGAGGACTACGCAGCGGAAATCCTCCACCATGGCCAGCAACATACGGCGCACGTTGTCGACCTGCTCGGAGGCCATCGAATCATTTTGTGTGGCTTTCAGCTGGCGGATGGCGTCCATGTCGCGCACGCCATGGACCAGATCAGTGATGCCTTTGCCGAACTGTTGAGTGAGTGTCTCTTCGTCAACGATGCCAACATCAACCAACGGGAACAGCAGCGCGGCGCGCATGCTGTCGTTGTCCATACTGAGGGTCGAGAGGATCTCAACCATCTCCAGCCCGCGCCACAAAAGCAGCGAGGCATCAGGATGGCCCTGAGTCTGTTGTTCGCAGTAGCGCCAGGTTTCGGCTAAACGCTCACATGATTGCGTGCTGGAGAGGCCTAAACTGGTGATCCAGTCGTCGAGCGCAAACTCGCCTGCCGTGTTCAAATGTGCACTTCTTACCGCAACCATACCCTCTCCCTACGTTTCTGCTGCTAATCGGGCAGCAGACGGGTTGATAAACAAAGTCATCGACATGCGAAGGGCATTATCTTCGCCCATTCGCTCCCAGCGTGGCAACACCTTCTGATCCACAGCCGTTTACCGGGTCGTCACACGATGGCTCAGGGAGTAGAATCAAGCTAATATTGTCGATTGCCGCTGGTTCGTCAGCCACTGATTCTCCCACATTGGAACCACATGACCAAATATAGCCTCCGCGCACGGATGATGATCTTAATTTTGGCGCCAACATTAATGATTGGCCTGCTGCTCAGCACCTTTTTTGTGGTGCACCGTTACAACGAGCTGCAAAAGCAATTGATCGACGCCGGTTCCAGTATTATCGAGCCGCTGGCCGTGGCCAGTGAGTATGGAATGACCTTCGGGGAGCGCGATCCGGTTAGACAACTGATTAGCCGCCTGCACCGCAATCACTCTGAAATTGTCCGGGCAATCAGCGTTTTTGACAGTGACAACAAACTGTTTGCCACCTCAAACTCGCTGCGTGAAGGCGGGATATTACAGGTGCCTTCGCCCAGTAAAATCCCCAAAGAGCTGACTAAAAACCGCGTCGGCGACTCGCTTATCCTGCGCACGCCGATTTTAGCCGAGAGCCACACCACACCTGACGATGACGCCTCCGTCACCAATCCGCCGCGCAATCTTGGGTACATCGCGATTGAGTTGGATCTCAGCTCGGTGCGTTTGCAGCAGTATCAGGAAGCCTTTGTCTCCACCATGTTGCTGTTGCTGTGTCTGGGGATCGCCACACTGTTTGCCTACCGCCTGATGCGCGACGTGACCGGCCCGATACGTAACATGGTCAATACTGTAGACCGGATCCGCCGCGGCCAGCTCGACAGCCGCGTGGAAGGGAACATGCTTGGTGAACTGAGCATGTTGAAAAACGGCATCAACTCAATGGCAATGTCGCTGACGGCCTACCACGAAGAGGTGCAGCAGAATATCGATCAGGCCACCTCTGATTTGCGCGAAACGCTTGAACAGATGGAAATTCAGAACGTCGAACTGGATTTAGCCAAAAAACGTGCCCAGGAAGCCGCGCGTATCAAATCTGAGTTCCTCGCCAACATGTCCCACGAATTGCGCACCCCGCTTAACGGCGTGATTGGTTTTACCCGCCAAACGCTGAAAACGCCGCTGTCGCCAACGCAGGCTGATTACCTGCAAACCATTGAGCGCTCCGCCAATAACCTGCTAACTATCATCAACGACGTACTCGACTTCTCGAAACTGGAAGCCGGGAAGTTAGTGCTGGAGCACATTCCGTTCTCACTGCGTGAGATGCTCGACGAAGTGGTGATCCTGCTGGCGCATACCGCGCATGACAAAGGGCTGGAACTGACCCTTAACATCCACAACAATGTGCCGGAAAGCGTGCTGGGTGATCCAATGCGTTTGCAGCAAGTAGTGACTAATTTACTGGGAAATGCCATCAAGTTCACCGAAAATGGCAATATTGATATCAATGTGGAATTGCGATCGCAGAACAATTTGCAAGTCGAGCTGGAAGTGCAAATTCATGACACCGGTATCGGGATTTCAGAACGTCAGCAGTCACAGCTTTTCCAGGCTTTCCGTCAGGCAGATGCCAGCATTTCACGCCGCCACGGCGGTACGGGTCTCGGGCTGGTGATCACCCAGCGGCTGGTCAAGGAGATGGGCGGCGATATCAGCTTCTACAGCCAGATCAACCGCGGCTCGACCTTTTGGTTCCACATCACCCTTGAACTGAATGACAACCGCCACATTACCCCGGTTTCGATGTCCTGCCTCGAAGGTAAGCGCATGGCGTACGTGGAATCCAACCCGGCTGCGGCCAAGGCTACCCTGGAAATTCTGCAATCTACGCCGCTGGACGTTGTGCACCGCACCACCATCCAGGCGCTGCCCGACGCCCATTACGACCTGATGCTGTGCAGCATTCCGGTTAAACTGGATCACCGGTTGTCGGATTACGATGTGCGCCTGCAAAAAGTACTGAGCATGGCGGATCGCCTGCTGCTGGCGTTACCGAGCGAATTCCAGGTCGATGCCGAAATACTGAAAACGCGTGGCGTGCAGGCTTGCCTGATTAAACCGATCTCCAGCCTGCGTTTACTGCCGATGTTGCTGGATGAGCGCCCGGTCAGCATCGTTCTCAATCCAACCGAGGCCCGGGCATCACGCCTGCCGCTGACGGCGATGGCGGTGGACGACAACCCGGCCAATCTGAAGTTGATCGGCACCCTGCTCGAAGAACTGGTGGAAACTACCCTGCTGTGTCACAGCGGCGAAGAAGCCATCGACATGGCGCGCAACAACGATCTGGATATCATTCTGATGGATATTCAGATGCCGGAAATTGACGGTATCCGCGCCAGCGAAATCATTCATCAGTTGCCACGCCATGCCAAAACACCGATTGTCGCGGTCACCGCCCACTCACTGAGTGGTGAGCGGGAACAACTGCTGAAAGTCGGCATGGATGACTATCTGGCTAAGCCAATCGATGAAAGCATGCTTAAACGCGTACTGGCGCGTCACTATTCACACCATACCCCGCAGGAATCACCGTTAAATCAGGTGGCTGACCAACTGCCTGCCAGCACGCTGGACTGGCAATTGGCGCTTCGTCAGTCAGCCAATAAAGAGTTGCTGGCCCGCGATCTGCTGCAAATGCTGGTGGATTTTCTGCCACAGGTCAGCGAACGAGTGAACGCAGTGGCACAGGGTGGGTCCGATCCTGACATTCTTTCCCTAATCCACAAACTGCACGGCAGTTGTAGCTACAGCGGTGTTCCGCGACTGAAACAACTCTGTTTTTACATTGAACAACAACTGCGTAAAAACGTCCTGGCGGATGAACTGGAACCCGAATGGTTTGAATTGCTCGATGAAATCGACAATGTCACCCGAGCGGCGCAATTGCACCTGAGAACCTAGATTTACACGGGTTAAGGTTTGCTTGAGATCTCACTTACGGAAAATAATTCCCCTCCGCATTAACAGTAACCGCATGAAATCATGCGGTATTTATTCTTCATATAAAAAACCTATGGTCGGAAGGTATTTACAACCCCCGATCACTTTGGTTTAACTCTATCTCATCAGTTGCGCAGTTTTCCGCCATCGCTTTTATGCCGGAAATATTTTTTTCGCGTCAGCTGATTTTTTTAAACTTAAAAATGAGAGCGCTCTCTTTTTATTTCTTTGACGCAAAACGTAGCCTGTCTTCCCGATGCCAAGACCACGTCGTTCGTTGACTATCACTGATTTGAGAAAGAGGGAAAACGCATGGATCTGGAAAACATGATTATGGAGTTACTGGTTCACGCAGGAAGCGCACGCAGCCACGCCATGATGGCGCTACAACAGGCCCGGCGCGGTGATTTTGCCGCCGCGGAACAGGCGATGGCACAATCACGTCAGGCTGTTTCACAGGCTCACAGCATGCAAACAGAACTGATTGGCATGGACGAAGGTTGCGGAAAAATCCCGGTGACACTCATCACCGTGCATGCGCAGGACCACCTGATGAATGCGATGGTAATACAAGATTTAGCCATTGATATGATTGAACTTTACCGGCGACTGCCGCCTGCTCAGGTTAAACCTGGCGCAGCGTTGCAGCGTCACCCTCTTTAAGCCCGACATTTTTCAGTCCAAACATTGACGTAACCAGCCACAAACAAAAATAGCCGTTAATAAAAACAGTGCGGAAATCATCCGCTCAGGGGGTGTGTAGTGTCTAAAACGAATGTCTTGCTCGAACGCTATGTTTTGCCTTTTGCCTTGAAAATCGCCTCGCAAAAGCACGTGCTGTCGGTGCGCGACGGTATCATCCTCAATATGCCGTTTATGCTTATTGGCTCTTTCTTTCTGATTTTTGCCTACCTGCCGATCCCAAGCTACGCCAACATGATGGGCGAGGTGTTTGGCGCGGCGTGGCGCGAAAAACTGCTGTACCCGGTGAAAGCCACGTACGACATCATGGCGATCATCTCCAGCTTCGGTATCGCCTACCGGCTGGCGGAGAAATATAAATCACTGGATCCGCTGACCACCGGCGCGGTTTCATTGGTAGCCTTCATCCTGACCATTCCGCAAAACACGCTGTTCCAGCCGCTGAATGGGGCGACTGAGCAGATCGTCAAAGGCGTGTTGCCAATGAACTTCATCGGCAGTCAGGGCCTGTTTGTGGCGATTGTGATTGCCATCCTGTCGACCGAAATCTACCGGTTTGTCCACGACCGCAATTTCGTCATCAATATGCCTGCAGGCGTTCCCCCCGCAGTGGCAAAATCCTTTCTGGCGCTGATCCCAGGTTTCGCCGTGATGGCGGTGGTGCTGGCGCTACGTTTGGGCGTTGAAGCCACGCCGTTTGGCAACATCAATAATATGATCGCCACCATTATCGGCATCCCGATGCACCACATTGGCGGTACCCTGCCGGGTATGATCTTCTCGGTGATTTTAATTGGTTTGCTGTGGATGGTCGGGCTGCACGGTGATGCCATCGTGCTGGTGTTTATTCAGCCCGTATGGCTGGCCAACATGTCGGAAAACCTGACGGCGTTTCAGGCCGGTCAGCCAGTACCGCACATTATCACCCAGCAATTCTATGATTTATGGATTGCTCCCGGCGGGACGGGTGCGCTACTCGGACTGGTGATCTTCATGCTGATCCGCGCCCGCAGTGCGCAGATGAAGCAACTGGGGAAAATCGCCGCACCGGGCTGTCTGTTTAACATTAGCGAGCCGATGGTCTTTGGTATTCCGCTGGTGATGAACCCGTACTTCGCCATTCCCTTTATCCTGACGCCAGTGGTGCTGGTGATCGTCACCTACACCGCGATGGCAACCGGGCTGGTGACGCCGCCGGTGGGCATTGCCCTGCCGTTTACCACGCCGATCTTCATCAGTGGCTATCTGGCCACCGGCGGGCATATTTCCGGCACGGTGATTCAGGTGGTCAATCTGGCAATTTCGCTGGTGATTTACTATCCGTTCTTCCGCGCATGGGACCGCCTGAAATATAAAGAAGAGCATCAGGCCGCGCAGCAGGAAGCCGAGAAAGCCCTGGCGGCCGCGGGTCAGCTGACTACCCGTTAACGTTTTATGAGCAATAAAAAGCCCGGCCTTTGATCGTACATGAAGGTCCGGGCTTGTTTATCTGGCGTGCGTTAACCGGTCAGAACCAGGTGGTCACTGCACCGGTCACGTCCCACTGTTCGTTCACCCGCAGCAGTTGACGCCATTTATCGAAGGTCAGACACGGATGTGAAATATCAAATAGCAGCATATCGCCCACCTTAATATCCGCCTCTGGCGGCAGCGACATAAAGGCGTGCTGGTCCATCATTTTGACGATTTCCCACGCCTTCGGCGCAGGCACCACGGTGGTATAACCTGCCGAACGGGTGGTCTCGGGGCGAAAATGCCCGGCCACAACCGGAAAGCCCGCGTCAGCACCCGCATCGCGTTTCCCCAGGCCGATGATTGCTCTGCCCGGCTCGGGTAAAGACTGCACATAGGCCCATACTTGCAACGCCGGTTGCAGACTGCTGTTCATTTCACGCGCAACCGGGTTATGCGCCTGAATGCGCTGATTGGCTTTTTCATACACCCCGGCGTCGTGTGTCAGGTAACAACCAGAACGCAGAATAACCTCGAGGGTAAAGCGTTGCGCTGCATCAAGATACTTGTCGCCACGGCTGAACTCCTCGGCCACCACGTCATACCACGCCGAGCCTGCCCCGGTCAGAATCACCGTCGGCTCAGCAAACAGGCCAGCCTGCGCCAGCGCTTCGGTGCGGCTCATGACCTGTTGCAGGAAGGCGCGAATCGGTGCTTCTTCGTCAATCACACCTTCATAAATCTCCACGCCCACCAGCTTGATCGACTGCGGCCAGCGCTGGATGGCATCCAACACCTGCTGTTCCTGCCCGGCATTGCGAACCCCGCTCCGTCCGCCCATCAGGCCATATTCCAGCAATACACGAAGCGTTTGCCCGCGCGCGGCGAAAAAATCACCCAGGGCGTCAACGTTGTCGGCGGAATCCACAATGCAGGTGAAACCAAACTCAGTATCGTGATCCAGCAGCCCGGCGATGATCGCCATATTGGCTTTGCCATTGAGCTGATTCGCCATAATGACCCGGCGCACACCGTGCTGGAACGCGGCGTTGACCTGCGGCGCAGTCGCCAGCGTAATACCCCAGGCACCGTAATCAAGCTGCAACTGATAAAGCTCCGGGCTCATGGTGGTTTTGCCGTGCGGTGCCAGTTTGAGATGATAGCGGCTGATAAACTCGCGCATCCACGACAGGTTATGTTCGATGCGCTCCTCAAGCAGTACGGCGACCGGCAGACTGACCTCTTCGCGCAGAATGTTCCAGCCCTGCTCGCCGATATCCGCCATGCAGGCTTCCCCGGGCAGCGCCCCAAGGCCTTTGGTCTGGGTGTTTACTGGTTGGGTGGAAAAGTCATACAGCGAGGATAAGTCATACAGTTCAGAAAAATCATAAGGCTCAGAGAAATCAGGCTCGGACATGGTGGCTCTCCATTTGGTGTAGTCGCACAATCAATACCCCAAACCTAGCGCAGCAGACCAGTACGGGTAAAGATGCAGAACACAAATAAAAAACCGGTACAGATTTTCATCAAGTACCGGTTTTAGCCGCGCAAAAGGTTCTCCCTCTTGCCTACAATTTTTGCGCCAGCCGGATGGTCGCAGCGATGTTACGCGCCGTCTTGCGTAAATTCTCTGCCGCATTCTCCAGCGCTTCCTCCAGCGTACAGATGGTGTAAAGCACGCTGAAAACGGCGTCAAGCCCATGCTCAAACACCACGTCGACATCTTTGGTCAGGCTGCCGCCGATAGCAATCACCGGCTTATTGTAGCGTTTAGCCACCCGCGCTACACCGATGGGCACCTTACCATTAATGCTCTGGCTATCGATGCGCCCTTCGCCGGTGATCACCAGCGTCGCATCTTTCACCAGCGCGTCCAGCCCGAGCGCTTCGGTGACAATTTCAATTCCCTGGCGCAACTCTGCCCCACAAAATGCATGCAGTGCAGCCCCCATGCCACCCGCCGCGCCGCCGCCGGGGATAGTATCCACATCAATATGCAAATCACGACGGATCACCTTGGCGTAATGGCCGAGATAGCCGTCAAGCTGCTCGATCATTTCTGGCGTGGCACCTTTTTGCGGGCCGAAGACTGCTGAAGCCCCCTCTTTACCGGTCAGCGGATTAGTCACATCACAGGCCACTTCAAAACGGCACGCTTTGATACGGGGATCCAGCCCGCTGACGTCAATACTCGCCAGCTTCTCCAGTTCCCCGCCACCGTAGCCGATCTCCCGGCCCGCCTGAGTCAGCAGTTTTGCGCCGAGCGCTTGCACCATCCCGGATCCGCCGTCATTGGTGGCGCTGCCACCGATGCCAATAATGCAGTGCTTCACGCCGTAGTCCAGCGCGGCGCGGATCAATTCACCGGTACCGAAAGAGGTGGTTTTTAGCGGATTGCGTTTCGCACTGGGAACACTTTCCAGCCCGCTGGCTGCCGCCATTTCGATGAACGCGACTTTCTCATCCCCGGACAATCCGAAGAATGCCTCGAGGGGGTCGCCGAGGGGGCCAGTGACGTTCACCTTCACCACCCGGCCACCGGTTGCCGCAACCATGGCCTCAACGGTGCCTTCACCGCCGTCAGCAACGGGCAGTTTGACGTACTCTGCATCAGGGAATATTTCGCGGAAACCGCTTTCGATGGCCTTTGCCACGTCCAAAGCAGACAAACTTTCTTTGTATGAATCCGGTGCGATCACTATTTTCATAAATTGCACGCGCCGCTGTGGAAAAGCGTCCTGTTGGTTTATTCATTTAGCCAGACCGTAAAACGGCGCATTTTCTGCGCCATTATCCGTAATGACTACCGGGTCACTTCAACCTTCGCTAAGCTTTCATAATAGCGTGCAATTGCACTATGGTCAGACTGACCGTGCCCATCCGCTTTTAGCGCCTGCATCATTTCCATCACCAACGAGGTCAGCGGCAACTGCGCGCCCACGCTGTGAGAGGTGTCCAGTGCATTGGCTAAATCTTTAATATGTAAATCAATTCTGAAGCCCGGTTTGAAATTACGATCCATCACCATCGGTGCTTTGGCTTCTAATACAGTACTGCCCGCCAACCCGCCACGAATGGCCTGAAAAACCAGATTAGGATCAACGCCGGCCTTAGTGGCCAGCACCAAGGCTTCAGACATTGCGGCAATGTTCAGCGCTACAATCACCTGATTTGCCAGTTTGGTGACGTTACCCGCGCCAATGTCACCGGTATGTACCACCGAGCCGGCCATGGTTTTCATCAGCTCATAGCATTTTTCAAACACCGCCTTGTCGCCGCCCACCATCACAGACAGCGTCGCGTCAATGGCTTTGGGTTCGCCGCCGGAGACCGGCGCATCGAGCATGGCGACCTGTTTTTCCGCCAGTACCAGACTGATTTCACGGCTGGCCAGCGGCGCGATAGAACTCATATCAATCACAATCGAGCCCGCTCGTGCGCCTTCAATAATGCCGTTTTCGCCCAGTACCACCTGCTTCACCTGCGGTGAATTGGGCAGCATGGTAATGATGATGTCGCTCTGTTCCGCTACCGCTTTCGGTGTTTCGGCACGGCTGGCCCCGGCGTCAACTAACTCTTGGGTCGCCTGTGGGTTGTTGTCCAACACAACCAGTTGGTAACCGGCTTTCAGCAGGTTTTTACTCATGGGTTTACCCATGATCCCTAAACCAATAAATCCAATTTTCATGCTGCTAACCTCTTTGGTTATTTGGTGAAACGATCGCACAGCGCCTGCGTTCCGGCGCGGTAAATACCTAAATCACTGCCGACGGCGACAAAGGTCGCACCCCATTCGAGATAACGGCGGGCATCAGCTTCAACCGGTGCCAGAATCCCGCTGGCTTTACCCTGCGCTTTGGCGCGGGCAAAAATGTGACGGATAGCCTCCTGCACCTGCGGATGCCCGGCCTGACCGAGATGTCCCAACGCAGCGGCCAGATCGCTCGGGCCAACAAAGAGGCCATCCACGCCATCAACGGCAGCAATGGCATCAAGGTTGTCGAGCCCGGCCTGGCTTTCTATCTGCACCATCACCGTAATGTTGTCGTTAATCTGGTTGAAATAATCCGGCACGGTGCCAAACATATTGCTGCGATGCGAGACCGATACACCACGGATCCCGGCAGGCGGATAGCGGGTGGCGGCGACGGCCAGTTCAGCCTGCTGTTGGGTTTCCACAAACGGGATCAGAAAGTTGTAGAAGCCAATATCCAGCAGGCGTTTAATCACGACGGGTTCATTACATGGCGGGCGGACTACGGGTGCACTTTTACTGCCCTTCAGCGCCATCAGTTGCGGTACAAAGGTGGTGATGCCATTGGGCGCGTGTTCACCATCGAGTAACACCCAGTCAAATCCGGCCACCCCCAGCACTTCGGTGGCATACGCGCTGCCCATGGCGGCCCAGCAGCCAATCAGGGTTTTGCCTTGCAATAAGTCCTGACGGAAACGGTTTGGAATCAGCTGATCACTCATAGTTACCTCGGTACCTCGGATGTATAAAGGGGACACACTTAACAGACGGCGGCGAACAGCACGCCCTGGTTAACGTCCACTGAGATGGTAAAGCAGTATAAAAATAAGCCCGCCAAATGGCATTGGGCAGAAGCCCAATATTCTGCGTGCAGAAAAAGGTTTTTCGTGGCGTTTACCCATCGCGATGAGAGAGGAATCACAAATCATGTACGCCGAGATATCCGAGAAAAACAGACAGTGACAGGTGTCACAAAGGGTATGTCAGTTGCCCCAAGGAAGGTGGCATAAAGGCGCGAGAAACTGGTCATATGCCCGATGAACGCGCCCACGCGATCGCCTTAGAATAGACCGGTTAATGTGCAGCACTATTATTCCCTCAGCGGAGACAGTTATGTCACGTCCAAAAGAACAGGCCACTGAAGCGCTATTTATTAAAGTTCATGCCAGCGACAACGTCGCGATTATTGTGAATGACAACGGATTAACCGCCGGCACCCGTTTTGCCTGTGGCCTTGAATTAATCGAGCATATTCCGCAGGGCCACAAAGTGGCGCTGGAGCCTATCGCTAAAGGCGGCGACATCATCCGTTATGGCGAAGTCATTGGCTATGCCCTGCGCGATATCGCCCGAGGGAGCTGGACCGACGAGTCTCTGGTGGCACTGCCGGTCGCACCGCCGCTCGACGCCTTGCCGCTGGCCACCCGCGTGCCCTCCCCGCTGCCGCCGCTGGAAGGCTATACCTTTGAAGGTTACCGCAACGCAGACGGCAGCGTTGGCACCAAGAATTTGCTGGCCATCACCACCAGCGTCCAGTGCGTGGCGGGCGTGGTTGATCACGTGGTTAAAATTATCGAACGCGACTTGCTGCCGCACTATCCGAACGTCGATGGCGTGGTCGGGCTGAATCATCTTTATGGCTGCGGCGTGGCGATCAACGCACCGGCAGCCGTGGTCCCCATCCGAACGATCCACAATCTGGCGCTCAATCCGAATTTCGGCGGTGAAGTGATGGTCGTTGGCCTCGGCTGTGAGAAGTTACAGCCCGAACGCCTGCTGGAAGGCACACCGGATGTTCAGCCAATTTCACTTGATGATGTGCACATTGTGCGCTTGCAGGATGAACAACACGTCGGCTTCCAGTCGATGGTCGACGACATTCTAAACGTCGCCCGCCATCACCTCGAACGGCTTAACCGCCGCCAGCGGGAAACCTGTCCGGCGTCGGATTTAGTGGTCGGCACCCAATGCGGCGGCAGCGACGCGTTCTCCGGTGTCACCGCTAACCCGGCCGTGGGTTATGCCTCCGATCTGCTGGTACGCTGCGGTGCTACAGTGATGTTTTCGGAAGTGACCGAAGTGCGCGATGCGATTCACCTGCTGACACCGCGTGCAGCCGATGAAAACGTCGGTAAGCGCCTGCTCGAAGAGATGGCGTGGTATGACAATTATCTGTCACTGGGGCAGACCGACCGCAGCGCCAATCCTTCGCCGGGCAATAAGAAAGGCGGCCTGGCCAACGTGGTAGAAAAAGCGCTGGGTTCGATCGCGAAATCTGGCACCAGCGCGATTGTCGAAGTGCTCTCCCCCGGCCAGCGCCCGACTAAAAAAGGGCTAATTTACGCCGCCACACCGGCCAGTGATTTTGTCTGCGGCACCCAGCAACTGGCCTCCGGTATTACGGTTCAGGTCTTCACCACCGGGCGCGGCACCCCTTATGGTCTGGTGGCCGTGCCGGTAATCAAAATGGCGACCCGCACCGCACTGGCGAATCGCTGGTTTGATTTGATGGACATCAACGCCGGCACCATTGCCACCGGAGATGCCACCATCGAGGATGTCGGCTGGGAGCTGTTCCACTTCATTCTGGACATCGCCAGCGGTCGCAAGAAAACCTGGTCAGATCAATGGGGGATCCATAATGCCCTGGCGGTGTTTAACCCGGCACCGGTCACTTAATCGGGTGGCGGCCCGAATTCCGCTTTTAAATTCAACGTCAAGACCGTGGGCTGCCGCCCAAACCTGCTTTAAAACCAAAACCGCGGGCTCGCCGCCCACACGGGCCCAAAGGAGGTTTAAACGAACCTCCTTTGGAATCCTGCGTTTTTTTAACTGCGCGCTATCGCTGGGACGAAGGACATATTTCGCAACTTCCGAGTGGGGCGCAAAATGTCACGGCTTCGCCGTCCCCGTATTTCGGGATTCGAGCCTAAGGTCTCGAACCTCTCATCCGGTGCCATTTTTGACTGCGCCTTGGCGGCTATATAAAGAAAAAGATAAAAGCAAAAAGACAAAACCGGTCAGGTTTTGAATTTAAAAAAGCCTGGGCCGCATTCAAAACGACGTCGAGTGAGCGGCGCAAAACCGCGAGTCTTTTTACGCGGGTTGAAGCCCGAAATGAGAGGACCGCGCAGCGGCGGAGTTTGCGGCTATAACTGCGGCCCCTGAAACACGGCCATTGTGACCAGCGCAGCTGGAGGAGCCACATAAAAAAACGCAGGAGTTCCAAGAGGAGGTTCGTTTAAACCTCCTTTTGGGCCGGTTTGGGCGGCAGCCCAAGGTCTTGACTTTGCATTAAAAAAAGCGAGTTCGGAGCGCGATCCGAAGCTAGGTCGGTGTGGGCCGACGCCCACGGTTTTGACCTTAAAGTTGAAATTGAAATTGAAATTGAAAATTAAGTTTTACCCAGCTTTTCCAAAAGCCCAAAAGCGGTTAGCGAACAAGACACGGCTTCTTCGGATCAAACTTCCAGTCTGGCACCAGGAACTGCATACCCATCGCGTCATCCCGCGCCCCCAGCCCCATGTTTTTATACAACTCGTGGGCTTTCATCACCTGATCCATATCGAGTTCCACACCAAGGCCCGGTCTTTCTGGCACTTTCACCATGCCGCCTTTAATCTGCAACGGTTCTTTGGTCAGACGCTGATTGCCCTCCTGCCAGATCCAGTGAGTGTCGATGGCGGTGATTTTGCCCGGAGCAGCGGCGGCAACATGGGTGAACATCGCCAGTGAAATGTCAAAGTGGTTATTGGAGTGTGAACCCCAGGTCAGGCCCCATTCATGGCACATCTGCGCAACGCGTACCGACCCCTGCATAGTCCAAAAATGCGGGTCCGCCAGCGGAATATCCACGGATTTCAGCTGGATAGTGTGCCCCATCTGCCGCCAGTCAGTGGCGATCATATTGGTGGCCGTTGGCATGCCGGTGGCCTGACGGAATTCAGCCATCACTTCGCGACCGGAAAAGCCCTGCTCTGCGCCACACGGATCTTCCGCATAGGCCAGTACGCCACGCAGCTGTTTACCTAAACCAATGGCCTCGTTGAGTGACCATGCGCCATTCGGGTCTAACGTAATGCGAGCCTGAGGGAAGCGTTTCGACAGCGCCGTCACGGCTTCGGCCTCTTCGCTGCCACGCAGCACACCGCCTTTCAGTTTGAAGTCATTAAAACCATATTTTTCATAAGAGGCTTCGGCCAGACGCACAATGCTGTCCGCATCCAGCGCCGTTTCGTGGCGCAGGCGGTACCAGTCGCAGCGCTCGCCGGACTGATTCTGGTACGGCAAATCCGTTTTATTACGATCGCCGATGTAGAACAGATAACCAAGCATTTCGACCGCGTCACGCTGCTGGCCGTCACCGAGCAGGGAGGCAACGCTAACGTTAAGATACTGACCGAGCAGGTCCAGCATCGCCGCTTCAATGGCGGTCACCACGTGAATGGTGGTACGCAGATCAAAGGTTTGCAACCCGCGCCCGGCGGCGTCGCGGTCGGCAAACTGGCCGCGCACGGCGGTCATGACATTTTTGTATTCACCCAGCGTTTTACCCACCACCAGCGGTTGTGCGTCTTCAAGCGTCTGACGGATTTTCTCGCCGCCTGGCACCTCTCCGACGCCGGTGTTGCCGCTGTTATCGGTAAGAATCAGAATATTACGGGTGAAATAAGGCGCATGTGCGCCGCTGAGATTGAGCAGCATACTGTCGTGACCGGCAACCGGGATCACCTGCATGGAGACAATTTTTGGAGTAGAAGACGTGGTCATAGTGTGTCCTTTTCAAAAGCCGTTGAAGAGTGGCATAGCATCAGCGCCCAAGCGCCGGGCGTTTGCGATCAAATGTCCAACCGGGGATCAGGTATTGCATGGCAGCGGCATCATTGCGCGAGCCGCCGGGCAGTTTTTGATGTAATTCGTGTGCCTGACGGATCCTGTCCATGTCGACCTCGACACCCAGCCCAGGTTTTTCAGGCACTTTGATTTTGCCGTTAACGATCTGCAACGGCGCTTTGGTCAGGCGCTGATCGCCCTCCTGCCAGATCCAGTGGGTGTCGATCGCCGTCGGTTTACCCGGTGCGGCGGCAGCGACATGGGTAAACATCGCCAGTGAAATATCGAAATGGTTGTTGGAATGACAACCCCAGGTCAGGCCCCAGTCGTCGCAGAGTTGTGCGACGCGAACTGCGCCATGCATGGTCCAAAAATGAGGGTCGGCCAGCGGAATATCCACTGCCTGCAACATCACCGCGTGCTGCATTTCGCGCCAGTTGGTGGCGATCATATTGGTGGCGACAGGTAAACCGGTCGCGCGGCGAAACTCCGCCATCACTTCCCGGCCAGAAAAACCCTGCTCGGCACCGCACGGATCTTCCGCATAACTGAGGATCCCCTGCATGTTTTTACACAGATCAATCGCTTCATCCAGCAGCCAGGCCCCGTTGGGATCGACCGTGATCCGCGCCTCGGGGAAGCGCTTAGCCAGTTCGCACACCGCCTCGATCTCTTTTTCGCCGGGCAATACGCCGCCCTTTAGTTTGAAATCCTTAAAACCGTAGCGATCCTGCGCCGCTTCGGCCAGCCGGACAACGGCGTCGCTGTTCATCGCGGCCTGATGGCGCAGGCGATACCAGTCGTGGCCGTGCTGTTGAGTACCGTCGAGATAAGGCAAATCGGTTTTCTGCCGGTCACCGATGTAAAACAGATAACCGAGGACGGTCACTTCATCGCGCTGTTTACCCGGCCCGAGCAGTTCACATACCGGCACGCCGAGGAACTGGCCCAGCAGGTCAAGCAGCGCGGCTTCCAGCGCCGCCACGGCGTTAACCCGCAGCTCGAACGTCCAGGCACCTTTACCGAAAGAGTCGAAATCCGAGGACTGACTACCAGCATGAATCTGATGCACCAGCCGATTCATGCGCGCCACTTCCTGCCCTTTAACCTGGGGGATAGCCTCGCACAGCGTGTTGTAAATCACCTCACCACCCGGCGCTTCCCCAACGCCGGTATGCCCGGCGCTGTCTTTTAAAATCACGATATTACGGGTGAAATACGCGCCGTGCGCACCGCCGATATTCATCAGCATACTGTCATGACCGGCTACAGGGATCACCTGCATGTCGGTGATCACCGGAGAGTGTTGAGTACTCATCTTAATTTTCCTCCTGCTGCCTCAGGGCTGACGAAAGGGCGCAGCTGAATACGCTCGATCTTGCCCACAATAAACACATAGCTGACCACTGCCAGCAAAGCGTGGATGCCGACATAAATCAGCGCGCCGTTGAAAGAACCGGTAGAGCCGATGATGTAACCGATAGCGATTGGCGTGATGATGCCGGAAACGTTACCGAACATATTGAACAAACCACCGCTCAGGCCGCTGATCTCTTTTGGCGCGGTATCTGCCATCACCGCCCAGCCCAGTGCACCTAATCCTTTGCCGAAGAAAGCAAAGGCCATAATGCCGACCACCATCCATTCGGTGTCCACGTAGTTGCAGGCCACCATCGAAATGGAGAGCAGCATACCGACGACAATCGGCGCTTTACGGGCAAATGTCAGGTTGTCGGTTCTGCGCATCAGGTAATCAGAAATCACACCGCCGAGGACGCCGCCGAGGAAACCGCAGATCGCCGGAACCGATGCCACCATCCCAGCTTTGAGAATCGACATACCGCGCGCCTGCACCAGATACACCGGGAACCAGGTGATAAAGAAGTAAGTGATGGCGTTGATACAGTACTGACCGAGATACACGCCAATCATCATTCGTGATTTCAATAATTGCTTAACCTGGAAAAGCTTTTCACCTTTGACAGCGATTTTTTTGGCGCTTTTCTGATCCATATTGATCAGCGCACCACCGGCTTCCATGTAGTCGAGTTCTGCCTGATTCACGCCCGGATGATCTTTCGGATCATGGATCACTTTTACCCAGACAAAGCTGAGGATGATCCCAAGTCCGCCCATAAAGAAGAACACGTGCGACCACCCGACAGCGTGCGTCAGCCAGCCCATGATGGGGGCGAAGATCACCGTCGCGAAGTACTGGGCAGAGTTGAAAATAGACACGGCGGTTCCGCGCTCTTGTGCCGGGAACCAGGCCGCAACGATACGGCTGTTGCCGGGGAACGACGGCGCTTCAGCCAGCCCGACCAAAAAGCGCAGGGCAAACAACGACGCCACAATGCCAAAACCGCTGAAAAGATCCACAAAGCCCTGTAGCAGCGTGAACAGCGACCAGATGAAGATGCTGTAGAAGTAGACTTTCTTCGAACCGAATTTATCCAGCAACCAGCCACCGGGAATTTGCCCAATGACGTAGGCCCACGAAAAGGCCGAGAAGATGTAACCCATACCGACGGAGTCGAGGCCGATATCTTTGGCCATCGCCGAACCGGCAATCGACAGCGTCGCGCGGTCGCCGTAGTTGAAGGAGGTGACAATAAATAACATCACCACTATCCAGTAGCGGGCGTTAGTTCTTTTTTGTGTCACGCTCGCCGCTGAGCTTAATGTATCCATGGTGTTCTCCAGAATAACTTGCCAGGCAAAATTCACTCCCCCCACAGAACATGTAGGGTTCAGGGGGAATGGGGGAAAAGCCTGATCGAGTATAAGAACAACCCCATGGCGACTCATTAGGCAAACCAACAAGCATAAATTCAGAATTGCAGTTTTCTTATGGCGGATGCCCAGAGCAATGCGAAACAGCTCACGAAATGCTCCAGGAGTGTGATCCCGGGGAGGTTTGTCTCAGCGCTCGTTGTCGAGTTGCAAGGCGATGTAGAGCAGCAGGCGATCGTCAAAGTTACCCAGATCCAACCCGGTGAGTTCAGAGATACGGTTCAGGCGGTATTCAAGGGTGTTGCGGTGAATGTAGAGCGCTTTGGAGGTCGCTGTAGGTTGAACGTTATTGCTAAACCACGAGGAGAGCGTACGCCGCAGCAGGCCGTTGCTGTCCATCGATTTCAACCGTGCCAGCGGCCGCACCAGTTCATCGGCCTGCCAGCCGCCGCGCAGGCTGTCGAGCAGCACCGGCAGGACCAGATCCTGATAACAATAGCTGCGCTGTTCCGGCATCCGCTGTTTGCCGACGCTCATGGTCGTGCGCGCCGTGCGGTAGGAACGCGCGATGCTGCCAGGACCGGTGAAATAGTTGCCGAGAGAAATACGGATACGCAAACGGCCGGTTTCCGTCATGCGCGACAAGAGATGGTCGATACGCTGGCGGTGCGCTTCCGGGTCCCAGCGGTCGAAATTGTTCAGCGCCGGTTTCAGCACGACCATTTCCGTCAATGACACGATGGCGATCAGGTTATCGCGCTCCGGCGTGGTGAGCAGAGTTTGCAATTGCTGAAGCTCCGCCATTGCGCTGTCTACCCCCAACTGGCCGCTGTCCACCTCTACCACGGCCGCAATACGCGGTTTATTCAGGTCAATGCCGAGGCGCTGCGCCCATTCGTTTAGCGCAGGTGAAAGCACATCCACGCGGATCAAATTCAGCACCAGCTCTTCACGCAGGCGGCTGTCCTGCGCCAGCATGTTCAGTAAACGCGCCTGTTCGAGCATCATTTCTGCCGTCATGCACACCAGTTCGCCATACTGACGCAACTGCGTAGGATTGCCGGTCAGGCCGATCACACCGATGATCTCGCCATCAATACGCAGGGGCAAATTAATGCCGGGCCGTACGCCGTGCAGATGCCGGGCGACACCGTCATCAATATCAACAATCCGCATCTGCGATATCGCCAGCAATGCCCCTTCGTGCAATTCCCCAAGACGCTCCTCGTCACCGCTGCCGATGATTCGGCCACGAGCGTCCATGACATTCACATTACTATCAATAATTTGCATCGTGCGGGCTACGATTTTCTGCGCCAGCTTTGCATCGAGATGATATGCCGCCATGGACTGCTGCTCCTGCCGTGAGATCAATGATCAAACAGCATACTCAGCGGCTCTGCACCAAACATTATGCAAATGCCCAAAGCGTAAAAAAACCCGCCGGAGTTGCGGGTAGAGTCACAGTTTTGCTGTCGCAGTGTTGGCACCCACGAATAAAAAAGGCACGCCGAAGCGTGCCTTAGAGAATCGCGGTTAAACCGCAAAAATTACTGCGCTAACAGATAGATTGAGGTATCGCCACGTTGAATATCCAACGCCAGTACAGAAGGCTTGCTGTCGAGGATCTTACGCAGTTCGCCCAGATTAGCGACTTTCTGCTGGTTAACACCGAGGATCACGTCATCCTTTTTCAGGCCAACGCGTGCCGCAGCACTGCCCGGTTTCACCGCATCCACTTTCACGCCTTTCTGCGCGCCAGACTCTGCGTTGCTCAGCTCAGCCCCTTCGATACCGGTGTAGATATTGCCGGAATCGACTTTCGCCGTTTGTGTGCTCTGCTCAATGGTCACGTCAACATTGACCGGTGCGCCATCGCGCAGCAGGCCCAACGTGACTTTGGTGCCGATAGGCAGCGTGCCAATGTCAGCGCGGAAGGATGCGAAGCTGCTGATCGGTTTACCGTTCATGCTCAGGATCACGTCGCCCGCTTTAATACCGGCTTTTTCCGCCGCAGACTTCGGCATCACCTGGCTGATAAAGGCCCCGCGCTGTGCATCAACCTTCATGGCTTTCGCCAGTTCAGAGTTTAGCTCAGTCCCCATAATGCCCAGCTCACCGCGTTTCACCTGACCGAATTCGATCATCTGCTTGGACAGGTTTTGCACCATGTTGCTCGGGATCGCAAAACCGATACCGATGTTGCCGCCGTCCGGCGCGAGGATCGCGGTGTTCAGACCGATCAGCTCACCGTTGAGGTTCACCAGCGCACCACCAGAGTTACCCCGGTTAATCGCGGCATCAGTCTGGATAAAGTTTTCGTAGTTTTCGATATTCAGGCCACTACGTCCCAGCGCAGAAACGATACCGGACGTCGCGGTTTCTCCCAGGCCATAAGGGTTACCGATAGCCACGGTGTAGTCACCAACGCGCAGTTGCTCGGAGTCTGCGATTTTAATCGCCGTCAGGTTTTTCGCGCCAATCAGCTGGATAACCGCGATATCTGAGCGTGGATCTTTACCGATCACTTTGGCTTCAAATTTACGGCCATCATTAAGCTGTACGGTAATTTTGGTGGCGTTATCCACCACGTGGTTATTGGTGACGACATAGGCTTTATCGGCATCGATGATCACGCCGGAACCCAGCGCACGGAAATCTTCTTTCTGTTGCTGAGGTGCCTGTTGTGCACCATCAGGACCCTGACCACCGCCCTGGCAAACAGGTGAACTCTGGAACGGCGAGCCGTCCTGGCACAGTGGCGAATTCTGGCCAAAGAATTGCTGGAACTGTTGGCCCATTCGCGGCGTTTTCACTTCTGCGCTGCCTTCAACATTCACACTGACCACAGAAGGCATCACTTTTTCCAGCATAGGCGCCAGACTAGGAACTTGAGTTGTGCTTGAAGACGCCGTTTCTGCGGCAAACGCCGATGAAACCGGGGCCACAGCCATACCAATACTTAACGCTAATGCGCTTAGGAATAGAGTAGATTTTTTCATCAGTCGTAATCTCTTTAATGAGTTTTTAAATTTATACGTGGCAACCGTAAGCGGTCACCTTGCTTGGTAGTCGTGGTACTGAGATATTATTAAAAACGTGAAGTTCATTTTGGTCGAAATCACAATGGTAAAAAATTATTGTGGTTATTTACAAAAGCTTAACTTTTAACCAGATGACCTCATGGCATTAATATTTGTTCCCTTTCAAATTATTCAAGGGAGATACCCTAAATAATCCGGGCTGCAGGGCGATGGCAACTCAATAAACCCCGTTAAGCATAGCTAACCTGATGATCAGAATGAATAATACTGCCAACAACGCGGCGGCTTGAAATATGACAGGGATATTATTCAGCAGCCATTAAACGGCGATACTCATCGTAAGCGTAAAGATCTGTCATGCCGCTGATATAATCCTGAATCATGCGTGCCCGGTAATAAAACTCACCGACCTGCTGCTGATTTTCAGGTTGCTGATTCAGCCTGGCGACGGCTTCGTTATAGGCCAGACGGTGTTTGGCGGATAACTTATGAAACAGCCGGGTTTCAATAGGATACTGGCGGTGAGTATCCTCGCTGACCAGTTGGCGGAATTCCTGTAAAGGCATATCCAATATCGGACTGTAAATATCCAATAGTCCGCTAATGACACGGTAGCCCTGTAATTCCAGCTCTTCGACTTCGTGATGATTAAAGACGTGTTTAAATGCCACGTTTTTATATATTTTCAACAACCTATTAGCCTGACTAACGTCTTCGAGTAACGCCTGATTAAAGCTTCCCTCAAATATTGCGGGCAGATTATCGATAAACCGAATAGCAGCGTGCGGCACCAGATGTTTTACCGTTTGCACCCGAAGTTCCATAAAGAAATAATCCACCGGGTTGCGGAAGGTTTTGGCTTTATTCATTTTATGATAGGCCATCCGCACCACCTTTTCGAACCAGTCGCCCTTAATTCCCTCGCCCCACTCACGTTCGAGGTGGCCAAACAGTTGCTCCACGCTGAAAATATTCTTTTCTACGGCATCTTCCAGATCGGCAATGCAGTAAGAGATGTCATCCGCGGCTTCCATAATGTAGGTCAGCGGGAAACGGCTGAACTCGCCCATATCCAGCTCTTCGCGCAACCGCTCGATGAACGGCTCTTCCGCCAGATAAAACCCCGGTTTTTTCATCAGGTAGTTGTGGTTTTCCGGCATCGACGCGGCCCAGTACGCCGGACGGGTGTACTTTAAAATACAGGCGGTTTGCGAGAACGTCAGGTTGAGTTTGAGCAGGGTAAACACCAGCCGGATGGCCTGCGCATTGCCGTCAAAATTACATAAATCATGGCGGATTTTACTGCGAAACAGGTTCAGTTGATCTTCCCCTTCCAGCAGACGCAGGAAATTGAAGGTACAGCTGTCGGCACTTTGCGGCACCGCCCCGCAACTGGCGATATCCATCCGTTTCGCAAACCAGTTGTTGATTGCTGACTCGCCAAAATGACCAAACGGCGGATTGCCGATGTCATGCATCAGGCAGGCCATTTCCACCACGCTTTCGAAGGGATCGGTGAAGTTGCTTAGGCCGAGTGCATCGAGTTTTTCCTGCTTGCGTAAGCGGTGTAAAATCTCTTTGGCGATATGACGGCCTACCTGCTGAACCTCAAGAGAGTGCGTCAGACGGCTGCGCACTGCCGCGTTTTTCTCCAGCGGGAAAACCTGGGTTTTTTGCTGTAACCGGCGGATAGCAGCCGAGTTAATAATGCGCCCGCGGTCGCTTTCAAACTGGCGCACGACGTCATATTCATCACGCGCTTCAATCGGCGGACTGAAAGGACGCTGGAAATTGAATTTGTTCTTAAAATCGATCCCGGACATGTTCCCTACCCTTTTCAGCCACGCACGCGCCATTCTGGCGTCCCGCCAGCATCCCAACGCATTATCACTTGGTAATAGCCATGATAGACTATCGTGTATCGGACTTGTTATAAAACACCCAAATCCCTCCCTAATCTGCGAGTAATACTATGAAAGTTGGCATCATTGGCGCAATGGAGCAGGAAGTTACCTTGCTGCGCGATAAAATCATCAACCGCAAAACCATCGAACGCGCAGGCTGCGAAATCTATACCGGTCAGCTACATGGCATTGACGTGGCGCTGCTCAAATCAGGCATCGGTAAAGTCTCGGCGGCGATGGGTACCACGCTGCTGCTGGAATTGTGCAAACCCGACGTGGTGATTAACACCGGCTCCGCAGGCGGGCTGGCGAAAACCCTGAAAGTGGGGGATATCGTGGTCTCCGAAGAAGTGCGTTATCACGATGCTGACGTTACCGCATTCGGTTATGAGCCAGGCCAGATGGCAGGTTGCCCTGTAGCTTTCGCGGCAGACCCGACGCTTATCGAACTGGCTGAAACCTGTATTCGTCAGCTGAATCTGAATGCCGTTCGCGGCCTGGTGTGCAGCGGTGACGCCTTCATCAACGGTGCTGCCCCGTTGGCGCGTATCCGTGCGACCTTCCCGACCGTGGCTGCCGTAGAAATGGAAGCCGCCGCCATTGGCCACGTCTGTCACCTGTTTGAAACGCCTTTCGTGGTGGTTCGCGCCATTTCTGACGTGGCTGACAGCAAATCACACCTGAGCTTCGAAGAGTTCCTGGTGGTGGCCGCCGAGCAGTCAACGTTGATGATCGACGCCATGCTGCAATCCCTGGCGGACAACTACGACGCATGATCCCTCGTTTTTCCGGGCTATTGCTGTGCTTATGGCTGCCGTTGGCAGCCATTGCTCAACCGGCACAGCGGGTTATCAGCCTGGCCCCCAATCTTACCGAACTGGCGTATGCCGCAGGGCTTGGCGAGCACCTGGTGGGCGTCAGCGCCTATTCGGATTTCCCGCCACAGGCGAAGACACTAGAACAGGTTGCCAGTTGGCAAGGTGTGAATGTCGAACGCGTGCTGGCGCTGAAACCTGATTTAGTGCTGGCGTGGCGAGGGGGTAACCCGCAGCGTCCGCTGGATCAGATTGCCTCGCTGGGGATCCCGGTTTTGTATCTCGATCCGCAAAATATCGAGCAGGTGGCGCAAGCGCTGGAACAGCTTGCGGCTTACAGTCCCGTTCCACAAATGGCCGAACAGGCCGCGTCGCAAATCCGCCAGCAACGCGATCGTTTGAAAAAACAGTACGCCCGCCCTCATCCATTACCGGTGTTTATTCAGTTTGGTACGCAGCCCCTGTTTACCGCGTCGTCAAAAACGTTGCAAAGTGAAATTGTCGCGCTCTGTGGTGCACAAAATATTTTCGCTGACAGCCGCGCGCCGTGGCCTCAGGTAAGCCGCGAGCAGGTTTTAGCCCGTCAGCCGCAGGCGATCGTGATAAGCGGTGGAAAACCGCAAACAGAGAGTGTGATCGCTTTCTGGCAACCGGCGTTAACCGTACCCGTTGTGGCAGTCGACGCCGACTGGTTCAGCCGTGCGGGACCGCGTATTTTGCTGGCCGCTGAACAGCTCTGTACACAGCTGCAAGCCCTGCCTTCGCCGTGATCGCCACCTTTCCCAATCTCGGCGCGGCCTGACACGCGCTGGCAGGCCCTTTCTGATTTGCTGCTTTATTGCACAAAATCAAATTTCAGTCTACAGATTTTTGTTATCATGCCGTCCTGAAATCGCATCAGCGCACGACGCGTTTAAGAAGCGATTATTTTCTTATTATTCAAGAGCACGCTGGAAACAGAGGGCATCCCCCTCTGGCAGAATGAGTCCCCCACAGGCAATAAGTTTGCATTTATTGAAATTGACTAAAGATGCCGTGGTGATCATCCGATAACTGTTTTGAGTTTTTAGCTTTTTTTGAATTTTAGTGACCACACCAGGAATCCCCCTATGAGACATCTTTTGCTCAGTGCGCTGATTGCCCTGAGTCCGCTCACTGCTTTTGCAGGAACGAGCAGCGGAGAAATCAACATCAGTCTGACCATCATGCCGACCTGCGCAGTCAGCGTGACCGGCAACCAACCTTCAGTCAGTTGCGCGCAGCAAAGCTTCAGCCAGCCCCATATCAGCGAAAGCCGACTGCCAGCAGTTCCAGGCATTTCAGTGGGAACTAAACGGGTTACCGTAGAGTGGTAAAAGCCAAAAAGAAAAAGCCCGTGTGCCAGTAAAGGCAGACGGGCTTTTTTTGTGCTTGTGTCAGACGACAACTAAATGCTGAACGAGGATCCACAACCACAGGTGGTTTTTGCATTCGGGTTGGTCACGATAAAGCGCGAACCTTCCAGACCTTCGGTATAATCCACCGAACCGCCTACCAGATATTGCAGGCTCATCGGGTCAACCACCAGCGCAACGCCGGATTTTTCGATAGTCATGTCGCCGTCGTTGATCTTGTCATCGAAGGTGAAACCATACTGGAAGCCACTGCAACCGCCGCCGGTAATGTAAACACGCAGTTTCATGTCCGGGTTCTCTTCATCGGAGATCAGGACTTTGACTTTACGGGCAGCCGCGTCGGTAAATTGCAGCGGCAGTGCGCTGGTTTCTACGTCGGTCGGGTCACTCATTGTTGCTTCACTCATCTTTTTACTCCCAATCCGTTTTCTGTTCAGGCCGCCGCATTGACTGTCTGAATAATGACCTGATTATGTAGTACCTGAACCAATACTTCAATTATGAGCGGTTTTCGCGCCGTCGTCCTGCCTATTTATGCCCTCACCCCTCGGTTCATCTTTCGCTTTGACCGCATTCTCACGCTCCTGCCGCTGCAAGGTGCGAGTCAGGATCGCGGAATATAAGGGTTTTCCGCCGAGAAACTGCGCCAGCAGCGTGGCACCGAGGCAAGTAATGATCATCGGCAAAATCAGCTGATAGTTATCGGTCATCTCCAGTACCAGTACAATACCGGTCAGCGGCGCACGCACACTGGCAGCAAACAGCGCGCCCATTCCGGCAATTGCAAACGTGGCCGGTTCGATACCGTACTGCGGGAACATCGCCAGACTGGCGCTGCCAAAGGCGGTGCCGAGTAACGTGCCCAGCGCCAGCATCGGGGCGAAAATCCCGCCCGGTGCGCCGGAGGCAAAACATAAAAGTGTGGTGATCACGCGGACGATAAAGATGAAAAGCAGCATGCCGAGAGTATATTTTCCGGCTGCCGCCAGCGGGATCAGCGCAAAACCGCCGCCGGCGGCTTCAGGCTGGATAAGCCCGAGAATACCGCACATGCCGCCAAGCAGACCGCCGATAATCAGCACCTTGCGTAAATTACCGCCGTGAATACGGGCGAACATATCCTGCGTACGGAAAATCAGCGCATTGAACCCGACGCCCACCACACCAAACACCATACCCAGCACCAAATAGAGCCACAGCGTGTTCAGCGGTGCACTGGCCAGTTTGCCCACTTCAACCACCGCTCCTTCGCCGTTAAAAATACGAAACACGATGCTCGACATAATGACGCCGATAAACACCGCTTTTATCGAAATCAGGCTGTAGCGAAACTGCAAACGCATCTCTTCAATGATAAACAGAATCCCGGCCAGCGGCGCATTAAACGCTGCGGAAAGCCCTGCGGCAGCGCCGGTCGCCAGCAACGAGTGGCGCGCCTCGGCACTGCGCAGGCGGAAAATATCCACCATCATTTTGCCCACGTTGGCCCCCATCTGCACCGTGGGGCCTTCACGCCCCAGCACCATGCCTGCGCCCAGCGTGCCCATGCCGCCAAAGAATTTAACCGGGATCACCCGCCACCAGCGCACCGGACGCAGCTCCTCCAGCGCCCCCTCAATTTCAGGAATACCAGACCCACTGGCCTCCGGCGCAAAACGATGGACCAGATAGTAACCAAACATCGCCAGCAGCGCGCACACGACAAACGTCGCGGGCCACAGCAAAATCACGTAGTCGCTAAAAAAACCTAACCCCGTGAGCCGCCAATGCTGCACACCGTTCACGGCTTTCTCAAACGCCACGCCAAGCAAGCCCGCCACGGTTCCGACGATAGCCGCCACGATTAAAATGGCGACCGGTGTTTTATCACGGCGCAAAAACTGGCGCAGAATTTCGCTACGTTTACGTGGACCACGCAACGCGGCAGATTCGATCGGGTCATCGTTCATCATTGGTTTTGTAAGAAAAAGAGTTTTGGGAAGAAGTGGCAATTTAATCATACAAATCCTGGTTTCGGAAAGCGTAATGCCCCGCCAGTCACGCGTAACGATTTCCTAACGCCGCCCACTTCTCTAGAATAGAGGGATTAACACACTCTCTTTTTGAGCAGCAAAAACCAGGAGCCGTATATGAGTAAGTCAGAAAGTCTGTTTTCGCAGGCGCAAGCGCTGATCCCAGGCGGGGTGAATTCGCCGGTACGCGCCTTCTCCGGCGTGGGCGGCGTCCCTTTATTCATTGAACGTGCCGATGGTGCTTTCTTGTTTGATGCCGACGGCAAAGCCTATATTGACTATGTCGGCTCATGGGGACCGATGGTGCTTGGCCATAACAATGCAGAGATCCGTAATGCCGTGATCGACGCAGCCCAGCGCGGCCTGAGCTTCGGTGCGCCGACCGAAATGGAAGTTAAAATGGCCGAACTGGTCACCAACTTAGTGCCAAGTATGGATATGGTACGCATGGTGAACTCCGGCACTGAAGCCACGATGAGCGCCATTCGCCTGGCCCGTGGTTTCACCCATCGCGATAACATCATTAAATTCGAAGGCTGCTATCACGGCCATGCCGACTGCCTGCTGGTGAAAGCCGGTTCCGGCGCGCTGACCCTCGGCCAGCCAAATTCGCCGGGTGTTCCGGCAGATTTCGCCAAACACACACTCACCTGTACCTATAACGATCTAAATTCTGTGCGTGCCGCGTTCGAGCAATTCCCGGACGATATCGCCTGCATCATCGTTGAACCGGTCGCGGGCAACATGAACTGCGTGCCGCCATTACCTGAATTCCTGCCGGGCCTGCGCGCGCTGTGTGATGAGTTCGGCGCACTGTTGATCATCGACGAAGTGATGACCGGTTTCCGTGTAGCACTCGGTGGCGCGCAGGAGTATTACGATGTGATGCCTGATCTCACCTGTCTGGGCAAAATCATCGGTGGCGGTATGCCGGTGGGTGCCTTCGGCGGACGCCGCGACGTGATGGACGCACTGGCACCTACGGGTCCGGTGTATCAGGCAGGTACGCTGTCCGGTAACCCGATTGCCATGGCCGCCGGTATCGCCTGCCTGACACAGGTCGCACAACCCGGCGTGCATCAGACGCTGAACGAACTGACCACCCGTCTGGCTGATGGCCTGATGGACGCAGCCCGGAAAGAGAATATTCCGTTCGTGGTCAACCACGTCGGCGGCATGTTTGGCCTGTTCTTTACCGAGGCCGAAACCGTCACCTGCTATCAGGACGTCATGCAGTGTAATGTCGAGCGCTTCAAGAAATTCTTCCACCTGATGCTGGAAGAAGGTGTTTACCTGGCACCGTCCGCGTTCGAAGCCGGTTTCATGTCACTGGCGCACTCGCAGGAAGATATCCAGCGCACCATCAGTGCAGCACGTCGTTGTTTCGCGAAGCTTTGAGTTAACCGCAGCGTTAAAAATAAGAAAGGGGCCAATTTGGCCCCTTTTGCATGGTCAGAGACACATTACCGGCCCTGCTTCCTCAGTAAATAGATAAAGTACGGCGCACCGATAAAGGTGGCGAGCAGACCGGCCGGGATTTGATCCGGGAAGATCACCATACGCCCGCACCAGTCGGCAAAGACCATCAGCAGCCCGCCCAGAATACTGGCGACCATCCACTGCGGCATAGCGCGACGGAAACCCAGCATCCGCGCCATATGCGGCGCCATCAGACCGACAAAACTCAGCGGGCCGACGGTCAGCGTCGCGGCAGCGGTCAGTACCGAAGCCAGCAGCAGCGTCGCCATGCGGGATGGAGTAAGCGCCATACCTACCGATTTTGCCGTCACACTGCCGAGCGGCAGAATAGTGATCCAGCGGCGGCAAAATGGCACTAACATCAGCAACACTACAGCGATCGCCGCCGTACGCCATGCCTGAGCCATAGTGACCGAATAGGTTGAGCCGGAAAGCCAGGTCAGCAGCCCCCCCATACGCGGATCACCACTGGCCAGCAGCAGCGACATCAGCGTGGTGAAGGCCGTACTCAACGCGATACCGGCCAATAACATGCGTTGGGCCGAAAAATTCCGCATCCCTGAAGCGGCCATAACCACCAGCAACGTGGCGGCCGCACCGGCGCTGCCCGCGGGCAGCAGCCAGACAAAGGCATCGCCCGGTACAATAAACAACATCACAACGACACCGAAAGCCGACCCCGAACTGATGCCGAGCACTTCAGGGCTGGCCATCGCATTACCGGTCAGTTTTTGAATCAATACCCCCGCCGACGCCAGCATCACCCCCGCCGCCAGCGCGGCCAGCACGCGCGGCAGTCGCCACGGCAACAGGGCATCGAGCTGCGCCCCTGTTGACCCATTCCAGCCGTGCGAATCACGCCCTACCATCAGTGCCACAGCCATACCCACCAGCAGCAGCAATAGTCCCAGTGAGACCCAGCGAATCAGATGATGACGCTCATTGGGCACATGGTCGCCCTGATCCATCGGCGGTGGTATCAGGCTGTTACGCAGACGCGGCAGCAGCCATAACAGCAGCGGCGCACCGACCAGCGCCGTGGCGGCACCGGTTGAGATCTCCATCCATACCTGTGTCAGGTATTGCATGATCTGATCCGTCAGCCACAGCAGCAGTGCGCCAATCAGTGGTGCAAGCACCAGCCGCGATGGCAGGCGGCGTGCGCCGAGCATTTTTGCCAGCAAGGGGGCAAACAGGCCGATGAAACCGATGATGCCAACCGCATTAACCAGCTGCGCGCTCATCAGAATTGCCAGTGTCAGCACGGTCAGCCGTGCCACATTCAGCCCCAGTCCTAAATTTTTCGCCACGCCGTCGTCGAGCCCCAGCAGGGTCATCGGCCGTTGCAGCATAAATGCCAGCAGCCAGACGATGATCACCCTGGGAAGCAGGAAACTGGCCACGCTCCAGTCCTGCTGATTGAGCGACCCGGTGCTCCACATATACAGGCTTTGCAGACTCTGATAATTAAACAGGCCAAACAGAGCGTTAATCGCGCCGCAATACAAACCGAGCACCAGACCGGCGAGGATCAGCGTCACCGGCGACATACGCTTACCCCAGACGATGCCAAACACCAGCAGGCCAATCACCACGGCGCCAATCATTGCAGCGAATTGTTGGGTGATCTCCCCGCCCGGCAGCGCCCACAAGGTAGCGACGGTCAGCCCGAGCTGTGCACCGGCCGAGACGCCGAGCGTGGCGGGTTCAGCCAGCGGATTACGCAACACCTGTTGAAACAGCAGGCCGACCAGCCCCAGACCGGCTCCGGCCAGCAGCGCAACGGCCACGCGTGGAAGCTGGCTGTAATGGAACAGCATCTGGCCGACGTCATTGATGTCGGGCTGCCACAGCGCCTCACGCCACAGCCCATAAGGCAGTTGCTGACGCAGGTTGTAAACGGTGAGCACCGCACTGACCAACGTCAGCAGGGTTAACAGAATAAAGGTCTGGCTCAGTGAGCGACGGTTCATTGCGCGCTCCCCAGCTGTTCATTAAGAATGCGGCAAAAACGCATCGCACTGAAGGTGGAACCGTAGAACCATACGGCAGGCACCACGCTAAGTTGTTTTTCACGCACAAACGGCAGCGCCTGCCAGAGCGGCATGCGGGAAACGTTGGCAAAAATATCGGCATCGCCGTGGCTGAAACAGAGTGCGCGGGCGTTTTTGATCGACGCCAGCCGTTCTATGCCGACGGTCACGCTGCCCCAGAAACTGTCTTCGCCCTGCCAGGCATTGGTCAGCCCGAGGTCTTTCATCACTTCCTGAAACAGGCTGCCCTTGCCGAACACCAGCGCGTGGCGGGTATCGAGTAAAGAGAACAATAAAATTGGCTGCTGCGCGACGGGTTGCAGATTCTGCCGGGTCTGGTTCAGCAGGTCGTGATAAGCCTGCACATGCAGTGCGGCGCGTTCCTGCAAACCGAGGTAATCGGCCAGCTTATACAGCGAACTGATGGCGCGTTTTAGCGGCTCTGCGCTGCCATCATTGGCCGTCATGCCCAACACCGGCGCAATCGGCGCCAGCTGGCTGACTTTCGGACCGTAACCTTCAGACACCAGCAACAGCGAGGGTTGAAGCTGTTGCAGCAGCTCCATGTTCGGTTCCATTCTCTGGCCCACGTCAATGACGCTGGCGGGGAGCTTGGGCTCATCCACCCACAAATTGTAATTGTGGATATCCGCCACCCCCATCGGCATCACGCCCAAGGCGATCAGCAGTTCAGCAGGCAACCATTCGAGGGCAATAATTTTTTGCAGATCGGGACGGGAAGCCGCGAACGAAGGCAATGAAGCCAGCAATGGCGAGAGCGCCAGCGCCTGTAACAGACGGCGACGCGTTAAACCGGGAGTCATTAAAATCTCAGACATATCAGTACACAAAGCTCACGGGGGCGCCACCGGCCGGGTGCGGGAGGATCCCCATCGGAATACCATAAATTTGCTCCAGAACCTCGCCGCGCATCATCTCCTGCGGCGTGCCCTGCGCAATTAATTCACCGCCGCGTAGCGCCATCAGATAATCGCAATAACGGGCGGCCATGTTCAGGTCATGCAGCACGGCGATCACCGTCAGCCCTTTCTCATGACTGAGCCGATGAATAAGCGCCAGCACATCAACCTGATGGGCGATGTCGAGCGCGGAAGTCGGTTCGTCGAGCAGCAAACAGCGGCTGTCCTGCGCCACCATCATCGCCAGCCATGCACGCTGGCGTTCGCCACCAGAGAGGCTGTCGACCAGACGATGCGCAAAAGGCTTCAGCCCCACCAGCGCGATCGCTTCTTCCACTTTCTCTTTATCCTGATGTTTAAAACGCCCCAGCGCGCCGTGCCACGGGTAACGCCCAATCGCCACCAACTCCTGCACCGTCATTCCTTCGGCGGCGGGTAATTGCTGCGGCAGATAGGCCACCTGACGGGCAAAGGTTTTGTTGTCCCACTGCGAAAGCGGCGTCTCATTAAGCAGAACTTGCCCTGAGGATGCCGGCTGATGACGGCCAAGCATTTTTAACAACGTCGACTTCCCGGAGCCATTATGCCCTATCAGACCGCACACTTTTCCCTGCGGAAAGGTCAACGAAAGCGGCGCCAGCAGAGTGCGTCCAGGCACGGTAAAACTGGCATTTTGCAGACGGAATACGCTTTCGGGCAGCGGTGAAGACAAGGACACGTTGTGATCAGCCATAAAATTTTCTTCGTTTACATCCGGGTTTGACGGTGAGTTCAATAGGAAATGGGCACGACCAGCGTGCCCGAATTGACAATGTTAACGACTGACGATCAGAAACGGAACGTCGCGGTGGCGACAATCTGACGATCGGAGCCCCAGTAACAGGCGTAATCGCGATAGCAGCTGGCGACATACTCGCGGTCCAGCAGGTTGTTGATGTTCACACCCACTGAGGAACCCGGCATGCCGAAGCGGCCCAGATCATATTTCACCGTCGCATCAACCAGCGTGTAAGCCGCGACGTTGAAGGTATCGTTAGTTTTGTCACCGGTGGTGTAGAAGCTGGAGCTGTCACCGACGTAACGCACGCCGGAGCCGACGGTCAGGCCGCTAAGCGCCGTTTCGTGGAAGGTGTAATCCGCCCACAGTGACGCCATATTGCGCGGCACTTCTGTCGGACGTTTGCCTTCGTAGCTGGTGTCATGCGTGTAGACCGCATTGGTATAGGTGTAAGACGCCGTGACGTTGATGTTGGCGTTAACCGCTGCCTTGGCTTCCAGCTCAACACCGCGCGAACGAATTTCACCCGACTGCACCTGGAAGAAGATGTTGTTCGGATCGACGGTCAGGTTGTTGGTTTTGGTCAGCTGATACACCGCAGCGGTAAGGCTGATCGGGCGATCGTTCGGAATGTACTTAACACCGGCTTCGTACTGTTTACCGATTGAAGGGACAAACGCTTGTCCACCGACGGTCGCACCGACGTTCGGCTCAAAGGATTCGCTGTAGCTGAAGTAAGGTGAAATCCCGTTATCGAACAGGTAGTTCAGACCACCACGCCAGGTGAACTTATCATTGTTCACTTCATCAGTAACATTGGTGCTGCGCGTCAGAACTGAGTTTTTCGAGAAGTCATAACGTCCACCCAGAGTCAGGATCCAGTGATCCCACTCCGCCTGATCCTGCGCATACAGGCCCGTCTGCTCCTGACGATCCAGAACCTGATACGGGAAGTTCAGCGCCACACCGGCATTGCCGTATTGTGGATTCAGCATATTCAGCGAATTAGCCGTGCCGTAATAAGAATCTACGTCATTGCTCATACGCATGTAGTCCACACCGGTCAGTAACGTGTGGTCAACCGGGCCGGTGGCAAATTTAGCCTGCGCCTGCGTATCGACATCAAAGTTGTTCAGGCTCTCTTTTGACTGCACATAAGCGCGGCTCAGGACACCGTTACCCGCATAACCCGTGCCGTAAACACCAGAAAAATCGGTATCCAGTTTGGTATAACGCAGGTTCTGGCGCACGGTCCAGGTATCGTTAAACTCATGATCGAAGCTGTAGCCGACCATTTTCAGATTACGGGACAGCTTATTGGACTGCTCGCCATCATTGAAATCAGTAGGGAGTTTATGCGAGTTACCGTTGGCATCAACGTAAGGCACAACGGTGCCTTCACGCGGCAGCCAGCCGTAGAAACCGGTGTTCGGATCGTTCTGGAAATTGCTCAGGAAGGTAAAGTTGGTTTTGTCATCCGGGCGCCAGCTGAATGAAGGTGCGATGGCATAACGCTGCTCTTTCGACATCACCTGCTGTGAATCCTGACTGCGCGCCACGCCGGTCAGACGGTAGGAATAAACACCCGCGTCGTCGATAGCATCACTGAAGTCAAAACCGGTCTGATAGAGGTTGTCTGACCCCATTTTGAACTGTATTTCTTTCAGCGGCTCAGTGGTCGGGCGCTTGCTGACCATCGTCACTACGCCGCCCGGGTTACTTTTGCCGTAGAGCACGGAAGACGGGCCACGCAGCACTTCCACACGTTCGAGGAAGTACGGATCCATCGACACTTCAGAGTAGTTGTCACCCTGCAGTTTGATACCGTCGAGATACTGGTTGGTATTCACCGAAGTGAAACCACGAATCGCGACAGCGTCATAAACGGAGGAACTGCCACGGCTGGCGTACACGCCGGGCGTATAACCCAGCGCTTCTTTCACCGTGGACGGCTGTTTCATGTCCATCTCTTCACGCGTCACCACGGAAATAGACTGCGGCGTCTTAACGATAGGCGTATCGGTTTTGGTGCCAGTGGCGCTGTGCTTGGCGGCGATAGTCGGTGCCGGGCCCCAGGCAGATTCTGGTGCCACATCAGCCGACGTCGAACCCGTTACAACGATAGTCTCGTCTTTTGCCGTGGATGCAGCATTAGCCTGAAAAGCATAAGAACCCAGTGCAGCGGCGATAGTTAACGCCAGTGTGCCACGCTGAAAAGTTCCCTTGGATGAAATCAGTGAAAGAGAGCGCTGAAGTGCCATTTATTATTCTCTGGAGATGTTTGAATGGGAATGTAAACGATAATTATTATTATAAACATCGCATAATATGCGCAACCCATAGCCTTCTGCAAGCCTATTAAGCCCGGACAGTCGGTGAGTGAATAAAAAATAGCCCTATGTAAAACATGGGTAAAATCGATTGAAGATTGTTCGAAATGGGATGTGACGAGGTTGTGATGAATGCAGCTTCCCCAGCCCGTAAAGCGGAGGATTCGATATAAAAAGGGCGCGAAACTTGTCGCGCCCTTTGAGCCGGTCGTGGCACCAGTAAGAGAATTACTGGCCTGAACCGAACATATCTTTAATCCAGCCAGCGACGCCTTTGCCATCTTCTTGCTGCGGCGACTGTTGCTGTTGCTGCTGTTGTTGCTGCTGCTGCTGTTGTTGTTGAGCTGCTGCCTGCGACGCCTGACACAGACTATCCGGCGCATCAGTCCACACAGGAATGCTGCGGGAACCGCCACCGTTACAAACGAAGTTTCCGCTGCCGTCGATGTTCATCAAGCTGATGCCTTCCGGCACCTGCAGGTTCAATGGCTGCGGCATTTCGTTCTCCAGATAGCGGCTGTAGAGCACCAGCGCACCGGTAGATCCCCAGAGTTTTGACGGTCCGTTGTTGTCACGCCCTACCCAGGTGATCGCCACCTGATTGCCATCGATACCGGCGAACCAGCTGTCACGCAGTTCGTTCGAGGTCCCGGTTTTCGCCGCCAGATGCAGGTTAGGGAATTTGTTCGCCAGCGCGCGTGATGTCCCTTCGGACACCACCTGTTGCATGGCGTACATAGTCAAATACGACGCCTGGGCCGGGATCACCCGTTCTGCCTGCGGGAAGCTCTGATACAGCACCGTGCCATCTTCAGCGATCACCGAACGCACCGCAGACAGCGGTGCCTTGTTACCGCCGCTGGCGATAGTCTGGTACTCCTGCGCCACTTCCATCGGGGTCAGGGCAATCGCACCGAGCAACATGGATGGCAACTGATTCAGTGACTCTTTCGGCACGCCGAGGTTAATCAACTGTTTGGTGATGTTATCCAGCCCGACTGCCATACCGAGATTCACGGTAGGTACGTTCATCGAACGCGCCAGCGCATCGACCAGCAGCACCTGCCCACGGAACTGATGGTCATCATTTTTCGGTGACCATGTCTGGCCGTTGGCCAGTTTAATCGTCAGCGGCTGGTCAGCCAGCACGGTATTGAGGCGGTATTTGTCCGGCTGAGACAGCGCAGTCAGATAGGTTGCTGGTTTCGCCAGCGACCCCACCTGACGACGTGCCTGCATAGCACGGTTGAAACCGGCGAACTGCGTATCCGCACCGCCGACCATCGCCCGCACTTCACCGGTATAACGGTCAACAATCACCATGGCGGTTTCGATGTCATTCAGGCCGCTTTTCTTACGCAGCAACGGAATGCCCTCTTCTACCGCTTTTTCAGCCGAATCCTGAGAAAGAGGATCGAGCGTGGTGAAAATTTTCACGCCGGACATGTCCTTCACTTTATCGCCGAGTTTGGCCTGCAACTCGTTACGCACCATCTGCATAAACGCAGGCTGCGGAGAAATCACCCCGCCCTTCGGCTGAACGCCGAGGGGGCGTGCGCTGAGCATGTCATACAGCTCCTGATCAATAACCTTCTGATTGACCAGTAAACGCAGCACTAAGTTACGGCGCTCCAGCGCCAGCGTCGGGTTACGCCATGGGTTATACAGCGACGCCCCTTTCACCATACCGACCAGCAGCGCCTGCTGATCCAGACTCAGTTCATTCACCGGACGGCCAAAGTAATAGAGGCTGGCCAGCGGGAAACCGCGGATTTGATCGGAACCGCTCTGACCGAGATACACTTCGTTCAGGTACAGTTCCAGAATGCGATCTTTGCTGTAGTTGGCGTCGACCAAAATCGCCATGTAGGCTTCACGCGCTTTACGGCTGAGGGAGCGCTCGTTGGTCAGAAACAGGTTTTTCACCAGTTGCTGCGTCAGCGTACTGCCGCCCTGCACCGCATGACCAGCACTCAGGTTAGCCAATACCGCACGGCCAATTGCCCAGAAGTTGATGCCGTCGTGCTCATAGAAGTGACGGTCTTCGGTCGCCAGCAGGGTGTCGACCAGCAAGTCTGGGAAACCGGCGCGCGGCACGAACAGACGCTGTTCACCGTTGGGTGACTGCAACATAGTGATCAACCGCGGGTCGAGGCGGAAAAGCCCGAAATCGCGGTTGTTATCCAGGTTTTTAATCTCATCGAGATGGTCATCGGCGAAGATCAGGCGTGCGTTGATCTGCCCTTCCTTGCCTTCCGGGAAATCAAACGGACGACGCAGCAGATCGATGCTGTTGGCCGCCACGGTGAATTCACCTGGGCGAGTGATCCGCGTTACCTGACGGTATTGCGTCCCTTCCAGCAGGTTAACCATCTCTTTTTTGCTGTACGGCATGTCCGGCTCAAGGTTCACCTGACGGCCGAACACGGCCGCGGGTAACTGCCAGACTTTGCCGTCGATGCGGCCACGGATCTCGGTGTTGAGGTAGAAGCCGTAAATCCCCATCACAATGGCAAAAATGATAAACAGTTTGAACAGCAGCCAGAACCACCAGCGTTTCCGGCTGCGTGGTTTGCCACTGTTGTCTGACTTCGCGGCTTTACGCGGTGCAGCTTTACGGGTCATGCGCGACTCCCGGCGGTGATCTTGTTCTTCGTCGTCGTCATCCGTTTCGTGATCATCTTCATACTCGTGGTCAATCTCTTCATCATCGTCATCCCGACGACTGCGAACGGGACGGGAGCGCGGAGGCTTGCGCCCTGCGGGTTTGCCTTTACGGCCAATCGGCTCGCGATCATCGCCAGACATGACAATTCTCCATAAAACCTGCTGTATTCATAAATTGCGGCCTACTCTCTGCCTCGGTTCGTATTCTGACCAGAAGAAATCTCTTAAAAGAGAGCCTTCTGATCATTGATATTTCTTGGTGCGCCGCGTGGGTAACGCGATGGCCGGATTGTCCGGCCACGGGTGCTTAGGATAGCGGCCTTTCATCTCTTTTTGTACGTCGCGATAAGTACCCTGCCAGAATGCGGCTAAATCGGCGGTGATCTGCAACGGACGTTGGGCTGGTGAGAGCAGTTCCAGCACCACGGCGACACGGCCTTCGGCCAGCATCGGGCTGCGCTCTTCGCCAAACATCTCCTGCATCCGCACCGAGAGTACCGGCGGCTGGTCAGCATGATAGCGGATTGGCAAACGGCTGCCAGTAGGAACGCAATAATGCGTGGGTAATGCGTTGTCCAGACGCTGACGTTGATTCCAGTCCAGCAAGCGTGAAAGAGCGTCGTGCAAATCAACCTGTTGCAGCGCTTTCAGAGAGCGCACTCCGCCGAGCGACGGCAATAGCCACTGCTCCAACCCGTCGAGCAGGTCCTGGTCATCCATTGCGGGCCAGCCCGCCTCCGGCAGCCATTTCGCCGCGCAGGTCAACCGTAGGCGCAACTGTTCCGCCGCGACCGACCAGCTCAACGCCTGTAAGCCCTGATTGCGGATCCAGTCGATCAGCGCCTGTTGTAATTCGCCATCATCGGGTTTGGCCAGCGGATTGGCTTTGAGCACCAGCCGTCCGACCTGCCAGCGCCGCCATGCGCGCAGCGTGCCTTTTTCTTCATCCCACTCGACGGCGGTTTGCTCTTTGACAATCTGCGGTAAACGCCCGGCCAGTTGGCTGGCGTCCAGCGTCACCGCCAATAAAATACGGGCATCCGGGCTGTTATTACCCTGCAACAGCTGCGGTGCCACCAGCCAGGCGGCGCGGGTTAAGGCGTCATCCTGCGGCAGGGAAGCACCGAGGCCGTTGGCCAGCAGATAGCGCCCGTCAGCGCCACGACGCTGGGCGATGCGGTCGCTGAAGGCTGAGGCCAGAAGCCATGGCGCGAGAAAGGCATCAACATGACCTTTCTTGCCGGACACGCGCTGAGCGAGCTGCGTGGCGCGACGCTGCCAGTTTCCCTGTGGCCGGCTAAGCCAGTAATCGATATCCGGTATGCCACCGCGCGGCGGCTCTTCCAGCATCGCGGCCAGCAATGCAGCGGTGGCCAGTGCATCAGCGCCCTGGGCATCAGCGGCAATCAGCATCGCGGCCAGGCGCGGGTCACAGCCAAGTTTCCCCATGCGCTGCCCGGTGGGGGTCAGTTTGCCCTGTTTATCCGTAGCGCCCAGCGAATAAAGCAGCGTTTTGGCCGCCGTCAGCGCCGGTGCAGGCGGCGCGTCCAGCCACGCAAGTTGCGCGGCATCCTGACAACCCCACTGCAATAACTCCAGCCAGAAGCTGCTTAAGTCGCTTTGCAGAATTTCGGCTTCGGCCTGCGCACTGGCGCGTTCTGCCTGCTCTTTGGCGAACAGATGCCAGCACAGGCCCGGTTCAAGACGCCCGGCACGACCTGCGCGCTGGGTCATCGACGCCTGACTAATACGCTGGGTGATAAGCCGGGTCAGTCCGCTGCGCGGATCAAACTGCGCACTGCGCTCCAGACCGCTGTCCACCACCAAACGAATACCTTCGATGGTCAGGCTGGTTTCGGCAATATTGGTGGCCAGCACGATTTTCCGGCGGCCAGCGACGGCGGGTTGAATGGCTTTTTGTTGTTGTTCGAGCGTCAAAGCGCCGTACAGCGGGCAGAGATCGACATCATTGGCCACTTTGCCCGCCAGCAGGTTGTGTACGCGGGTGATCTCCCCGACGCCCGGCAGAAACAGCAGCATCGAGCCGTCATGCTCGCTCATCAGGCGGCTGACGATGCGTGCCACGCCGTCATCCAGCCGTTCATGGCTGGCGAGGGAAAGATAATGGCGTTCAACCGGGAAACTGCGGCCTTCGGAGATAATCACCGGCGCATCCGGCAGCAACGGCGCAAGGCGCACGTTGTCGAGCGTGGCTGACATGATCAGTAATTTGAGGTCATCGCGCAGGGCATTTTGCACATCAAGCAGCAGCGCCAGCGCCAGATCGGCCTGCAGACTGCGCTCGTGGAATTCATCGAGGATCACCAGCGACACACCGGTAAGCTCCGGGTCAGCCTGCACCATGCGGGTCAAAATCCCCTCAGTCACCACTTCGAGCCGGGTGGCGGCGCTGGTTTTACTTTCCGCACGCATACGGTAGCCAACGGTTTGACCGGGCGTTTCACCCAACTGCTGCGCCAGCCGGAACGCCACGTTTTTCGCCGCCAGACGACGGGGCTCGAGCAGCAAAATTTTGCCGGGCAGATTGGCCTGTTGCAGTAATTGCAGCGGCAGCCAGGTGGATTTACCGGCCCCGGTCGGCGCCAGCAATAACACCTGCGGCGCCGTTCGCAACGCGGATAATAACGGTTCGAGTACGGCACTGACCGGCAGAGAAGAAGACAATGAAAAACCCCGTATAATTTGATTTACAGCGCCAGCATTGTAGCATCTGGTCCTGCCTATACCGTCAGGGAACCCGAAATGTCTGCTCAACGCCGCCTTTTTTTTGCTTTATCACTGCCACCTAAATTGCAAAAACAGGTGATTCAGTGGCGTGCTGACCATTTCCCTGAGGATACAGGACGCCCCATCGCCGCCGCCAATTTACACCTGACGCTGGCGTTTCTCGGCGAAGTCAGCGAGCAGAAAGAGACCGCCTTACGTAGCGTGGCGGGAAGAATTGATGCCAAAGGGTTTAGCCTGTGTATCGATGATGCCGGGCACTGGCCCGGTGCGGGTGTGGTCTGGCTCGGTACCCGCCGGGCGCCGCGCCCACTGCTGCAACTGGCAGAGATCCTGCGCTCACACGCTGCGCGCAACGGCTGTTATCAAAGCGCGCTGCCGTTTCATCCCCATATTTCATTATTTCGCGCTGCGACGCGACAGGTGGCCATTCCTCCCGCCACACCCCACTGGACGCTGGAAGCGCAGGAGTTCGGGCTGTATCAGTCAATTTATGAGCGTGGCCGCACTCGCTACTCTCTGCTGCAAAGCTGGCCACTGCCTGCGCCGCTTGCCTAATTTCAATCAGGAACTGTCATGCATTTCGATCCCCCGCTGCAAGCCGCGACGCTAATCAAACGTTACAAACGCTTTCTGGCCGATGTGATAACGCCAGATGGCCGGGAGTTGACGCTGCACTGCGCCAATACCGGTGCCATGACCGGCTGCGCCACGCCGGGGGATACCGTGTGGTATTCGGCCTCTGACAACCCCAAGCGCAAATACGCCCACAGTTGGGAACTGACAGAAACCCCGCAGGGGCACTGGATTTGCGTCAATACGTTACGGGCAAACCAATTAGTCAGAGAGGCGCTGGAAGCCGACGCAGTTCCAGAATTATCCTCTTACAGTAAGTTAACCGCTGAAGTTAAATACGGTACCGAAAATAGCCGCATTGACCTTATGTTACAGGCGGATAATCGTTCCGACTGCTATATTGAAGTGAAATCTGTCACCTTGCTGCAACAAGGATGCGGCTTCTTTCCCGACGCAGTTACGCTGCGGGGTCAGAAGCATTTACGCGAGCTGCAAGCGATGGCGGAACAGGGACAGCGAGCGGTGCTTTTTTTCGCTGTATTGCATTCAGGCATTGAAAGCGTGTCTCCGGCACACCATATTGATCCGCGTTACGCAGCATTACTGACGCAGGTACAACAAAGCGGTGTCGAAGTGATGTGTTACGGTGCAAAACTTTCTGCAGAGGGTATCCGCCTCTCAGAACGTTTACCTCTGGCTAACCGCCAGTTTGTCGGATAACCCCTGTTATTACAGCCATCGGTAGCTAGAGATAGCAGATATCTGCCATTATTCGAGTTGCAACAAGTCGGCAACCTGAACGGTGATGAAAGGTACGCGAATACGCTCTTCCTCACAGGTGTGTCAAGTACCTGTGATGATTAATTGCTTACGTCGCCCCCTTCTGGTATTTATAGCGGCCTGATTTTTTCCCCCTTTGGGGATCGAAATACTCAACATCGTTTGCATTGCACCAAGGCAGCTTCGGCTCCCGCAATTTGAAGGATGATGGGTATAGTGCGTTTTATGTAGGAGAAGCATCATGCAAGAAGGGCAACCCCGTAAGACATCGTCCTTGAGCATTCTCGCCATCGCTGGGGTAGAACCATACCAAGAGAAGCCAGGCGAAGAGTACATGAACGTCGCTCAGCTGACCCACTTCAAGAAGATTCTTGAAGCGTGGCGTAATCAGCTCAGGGATGAAGTTGACCGTACCGTTACGCATATGCAAGACGAAGCTGCAAACTTCCCGGATCCGGTAGACCGTGCCGCTCAGGAAGAAGAATTCAGCCTCGAACTGCGTAACCGCGATCGCGAACGTAAGCTGATAAAAAAGATTGAAAAAACACTGAAAAAAGTGGAAGACGAGGATTTCGGTTATTGCGATTCCTGTGGCGTTGAGATCGGCATCCGCCGTCTTGAAGCACGTCCTACCGCTGATTTATGCATTGACTGTAAGACATTGGCTGAAATCCGCGAAAAGCAGATGGCTGGTTAAGTCTCGGGTCCCACGCGGTGCGTCATGCACCGCGTTCCCTTTATAGAAGATGTTCTGCAACTATGTCTGATTCGCCTGCTCACGCTACGCGTTATGTTGGCCGTTTTGCCCCTTCGCCTTCCGGTGTTCTTCATTTTGGTTCCCTGATTGCCGCCCTCGGTAGCTATCTGCATGCCCGATCTTTGCAGGGCCGCTGGCTGTTGCGCATTGATGATCTTGACCCCCCGCGTGAAATCCCTGGCTCCGCCGACAGCATTTTGGCGACACTGGAGCGTTTCGGCCTGCACTGGGATGGCGACGTCGTCTGGCAATCCAAACGTCATGATGCTTACCGCGCTGCGCTGGACAGCCTGCGCCAGAAGGGGCTGAGCTATTACTGCACCTGCACCCGCCAGCGAATAGCCCAGCTCGGTGGCACCTACGACGGCCACTGCCGCGATGCGGCACTCGGCGCTGACAATGCCGCGATCCGTTTGCATCAGACTCGCCCGGTCTATGCATTTGACGATGACTTTCAGGGACGGTTGCACGCTACGCCGGCGCTGGCCGAAGAGGATTTCATCGTGCGCCGTCGCGACGGTCTGTTCGCCTATAATCTGGCGGTGGTGGTCGATGATCACTATCAGGGCGTGAACCATATTGTGCGCGGGGCGGATTTAATCGAGCCGACCGTGCGCCAAATTTCGCTTTATCAGCATTTAGGTTACCCGCAGCCGGGTTATTTGCATTTACCGCTGGCGGTCAATGCGCAGGGCGATAAACTCTCCAAGCAGAACCACGCGCCCGCATTGCCAGAGGGTGATCCTCGCCCGGTCCTGTTGAAAGCGTTACAATTTTTAGGCCAAACCTTGCCGGAAAACTGGCAGGATATGCCGTTAGATTTATTATTATGTTGGGCGACAGAACATTGGGCACCGGCCCAGATGCCGCGTCAGGATGCGAAAGCTCCGGCAGATATGACTTCGGCATTCTCAAAGTAGCCAGTGTGAGCTATGATTAGCCGCTGTTTTTGCGTCGCGTCATTTTTATCAGTCACTATCGAGGTGTCCCATTTTTACCCGAGTAGCCAATTTTTGCCGTAAGGTGCTAGTTCGTGAAGATAAAGTCATTCGTGAAGAAACCACGGTGCCTGAGCAGGCCCCTCTTCGTGAAGAGAACACCCGTCGCGATACAACCCCCGTGGCTGAAGGCAACGTGAAAACGACCCAGGCCCCACGCCGCGAACGCAGCGGCAGCCGTGATAACCGTGGCCGTCGGGATGAAAACTCTCACCGGAGTGACCGCCGCAACAACACCTCTTCGCCGGGGGCTGGTCCGCGCCACAGCGCTAACAATGCCAACCGACGCACGGCCAGTGTGTCACCACGTGGTGAACATCAGCCCATTATTGAGCGTTATGTCACTGAGCATCCGTCCAAACCGCGTGCCTCCTTCGACTACGCCGGTGAGACGCGAGCCATCACCATTATTCCGCGTGACGAGCACAATATTTCTCGCCGTGATATCAGCGAAAACGCCCTGAAAGTTCTCTACCGTCTGAACAAGTCTGGCTATGAAGCCTACCTGGTCGGCGGCGGTGTACGTGATTTGCTGCTGGAAAAGAAACCGAAAGATTTCGACATCACCACCAACGCCACGCCGGATCAGGTACGTAAACTGTTCCGCAACTGCCGTCTGGTTGGCCGTCGTTTCCGCCTGGCGCACGTGATGTTCGGGCCGGAAATCATCGAAGTGGCCACTTTCCGCGGTCATCACGAGCAACTGGAAGAAGAGCCAGAAGACAAGAACTCCTCCCAGCAGGCGGTAAACGGCATGCTGCTGCGCGACAACATTTTCGGCAGCATCGAAGATGACGCCCAGCGCCGCGACTTCACCATCAATAGCCTTTATTACGGCGTGGCCGATTTCACCGTGCGTGATTACACCGGCGGCTTGCGTGATCTGGAAAACGGCATTATCCGTCTGATTGGCGACCCGGAAACCCGCTATCGCGAAGATCCGGTGCGGATGCTGCGCGCTGTGCGTTTTGCTGCAAAACTGGACATGAAAATCAGCCCGGAAACCGCTGAGCCGATCCCGCGTCTGGCGACCCTGTTACAGGAGATCCCGCCAGCCCGTCTGTTTGAAGAGTCGCTGAAATTATTGCAGTCCGGTTATGGTCATCAGACCTACCTGAAACTGTGTGAATACCAGCTGTTCCAGCCGCTGTTCCCACTGATTGCCAGCCAGTTCACCGAACAGGCTGACAGCCCGATGGAACGCATTCTGATTCAGGTGCTGAAAAACACTGATTTCCGTCTGCAAAACGATCAGCGCGTCAATCCGGCATTCCTGTTCGCTGCGATGCTGTGGTATCCGGTGATTGAACATGCACAGAAGCTGGCACAGGAAGGCGGTCTGACCTATTACGACGCGTTCTCGCTGGCCATGAACGATGTGCTCGACGAACAGTGCCGCTCACTGGCCATTCCGAAACGAATTACCACGCTGGTGCGTGATATCTGGGCGCTGCAACTGCGTCTGTCGCGTCGTCAGGGCAAACGTGCGCACAAACTGATGGAGCATCCTAAGTTCCGCGCGGCATTCGACTTACTGGCGCTGCGTGCCGAAGTAGAACAGCATCGCGAACTGCAAAGCCTCACCGAATGGTGGAGCGAGTTCCAGGAAGCCACTCCGGCGTCACAGAAAAATATGTTGGGTACGCTGGGCGACGACGTCGCACCACGCCGCGCCCGCACACGTCGTCCGCGCAAACGGGCACCACGTAAGGAAAGCGGTCAATGATCCGGGTCTACATTGCGCTCGGCAGTAATCTTGCCAAGCCTGTAGACCAGGTCAACTGTGCGCTGGAAGCTCTGGCGCACATGCCCCGCACCACACTGGTGGTCTGTTCCTCGTTTTATCGCAGTAAACCTCTCGGCCCGCAAAATCAGCCTGATTTTCTCAACGCCGTGGTTGCCCTCGATACCCAATTGCCCGCAGAACAGCTGCTCGACTGCACCCAGGCCATTGAGCAGAACCAGGGCCGTGTGCGTAAAGCCGAACGCTGGGGTCCGCGCACGCTGGATTTAGACATGCTGTTGTACGGCGACCAGGTGATCAACACTGAACGTTTGATCGTTCCGCATTACGACATGAAAAACCGCGAGTTCATGCTTTACCCGCTGGCAGAGATTGCCCCGGCGCTGGTATTCCCCGATGGCGAACCTCTGCAAGAGCTGCTGAATCGCATTCCCCGCAATGGCCTGGAACGCTGGTGATCCTGCTTTAGTGTTGGCGAACCTGTACCTGTAATCCTCCCTCTGCCCGGTTGCGGTAGACCACACTCAGCCCGTGCAGTTGGGCGATGCGTTTAACAATCGACACGCCAAGACCGCTGCCGGTCTGCTCCTGACCCGGCGGGCGATAAAACCGTTCCCCCAGCCTTGCCAGGTGTTCATCCGAAATCCCCGGCCCCTGATCGTCGACATCAATACCCTGCTCACTCAACCGGACAGTCACCTTAGAGCCCACCGGTGAATAGCGCACGGCGTTATCCACCAGGTTACGTAGCATCAACGACAGTAACAGCGACTGCCCCTGAATCGGTGCCGGATCGCCGGTCTGCTCAAAACGTAAGACGATACCTTTAGCATGCGCCGCCGCATCCTGTGCGCCCACAACTTGTGCAATCAGCCCCGCCCAGTCGACCGGCTCTAATTCATCCAGTCCGCTGAAAGACTCAAGCCGCGAGAGCGTCAGCAGTTGGTCAACCAATCGGGTGGCGCGGTCGATACTGATGGTCAGGTTTTCCAGCGCGTGTTCGCGCATGTTGGTGTCATCCCCCGACAGTTGCACCACTTCGGTTTGCACCCGCAGCGCCGCCAGCGGGCTGCGCAATTCATGCGCGGCATCCGAGGTAAAACGCCGTTCGCGAACCAGCATGTCGCCGGTGCGGGTGAACAGCGAGTTGAGAGATTCCACCAGCGGCAGCACCTCGCAAGGCACCCGGTCAGTGGAGAGTGGGGAAGCATCATCCGGCGCACGCCGGTGAAGATCGTCCGCCACGCGCCGCAGAGGGCGCAGTTCCAGGCCGATCATGATCATCATCGCCAACAGTAATATCGGCAGACAGGCCAGCCACGGCAGCAGTTGCCCTGAGACCAGATTCCATGCCATATCCTCGCGGTAATCGTACTCCTGACCGACCGCCACCCGAAAACGCCCGTCAGCGGTGGTCAGCCACAGCAACCGCCACTGGTCGTCATCGTTATCGATTTCGCTGTCCGTAAAGCCCTGCGTATTCTTGTCGAAGCGGATTTTTTTACCGTTTTCGCCGTCGTTAAGCAGCATCTTGCCTTGCAGATCAAAGATGGCAAACGTCAGGGCGTCATCATCGGTGTGGCCACGCTCGCCTTTATGCATCAGCGTTTTGGTTTCAGGCAATCTGACTTCATGATTTTGCAACAGCATATCGCCCACGCCGGTCGCCGCCAGCCGTTTGGCAAACAGCATTTGCTGGGTATCAAACACTTCGTTGATGTTATGGCGGGTCTGATGCCAGGCCACGAGCGAAGCCACCAGCCAGGTGACCAGTGCCAGCAGGCCAAACAGCAGGATCAATCGCAGGCGTAAGCTCAGATCCTTAAAATGCCGCTTCACGTCCTTTCCCCCGTCGCGCTGTCGGCAGAATTGTCCGTTGCCTCAGCCACGGCGTCACCTAAGGTGTAACCCACGCCGTGAACTGTGCGAATAAATCCGTTGCCCAGTTTTTTACGCAGATGATGAATGTGCACTTCGACGGCATTGCTGCTGACTTCGTCGTCCCAGTTATAGAGTTTTTCCTGGATCAGCGGACGCGGCAATACGCGGCCTTTGTTGTTGAGGAACAACTCCAGCACCGTGATTTCACGCGGGGTCAGCACCACCGGCTCACCATTCATGGTGACGCTGCGCAGTGCCGGGTCAAACTCCAGAATACCGTGGATAATTTTCGGCGTGACGTGCCCATGACGACGCCGAATCAACGCCTGCAGGCGGGCCGCCACTTCCACCAGCGCAAACGGTTTACACAGATAATCATCCGCACCGGCCTGTAATCCGCCCACCCGCTGTTCAAGCGCATCGCGCGCGGTGAGGATCAGCACCGGGGTATCTTTCCCAGCCTGCCGCCACTCTTTTAGCAGCTGCATACCGTCCATTCCCGGCAGACTGAGGTCGAGGATCACTGCATCATAAGGCGCACTGTCGAGCGCCGCTTTGCCGATCAATCCGTCGGTAAACCAGTCGAGCGTAAACCCCAGTTTCCCCAGGCCAGCCCGGATACCGTCGCCGATCATTTTGTCATCTTCTATCAGCAGAATGCGCAAATTCCCTCTCCTGTCGTGGGTGATGCTGTACATCGCATTATACGCCATGCTTATTATGGGATTCTTAAGATGTTCATTCCAAAGACAGGAACTTCGCTACCTGCTTATCGGGTCATACAGTAGAATGTTGGCAAAATATTCACCGTATGAATTGTTCACAGGAAGATCCCATGAAAGCTACCACCCTGAGTCAGTTACGCCAGTGGAAACAAGATAATCATAAGTTCGCGACCATCACCGCCTACGATGCCAGCTTTGCCCAGCTGTTCGCTGAACAGGGGATACCGGTCATGCTGATCGGCGATTCTCTCGGCATGGTCGTGCAGGGAAATGACTCCACCCTGCCGGTGACCCTCGAGGAAATCACCTACCATACGCGCTGCGTACGCCGTGGTGCGCCGCTGGCGCTGCTGCTGGCTGACCTCCCCTTCATGAGTTACGCCACACCGGAGCAGGCCTTTGCCAGTGCCGGCGTAGTCATGCGTGCGGGTGCCAACATGGTCAAACTGGAAGGGGGGAGCTGGCTGTGCGACACGGTGAAAATGCTCACCGAGCGTGCCGTACCGGTGTGCGGACATCTGGGCCTGACGCCGCAATCGGTGAATGTCTTTGGCGGTTATAAAGTGCAGGGCCGCGATGAAGTGGCCGCCAATCTGCTAGTGAAAGATGCGCTGGCATTGGAAGAGGCCGGAGCGCAGGCGCTGGTGTTGGAATGTGTGCCCGTTGATTTAGCCAAACGCGTGACCGACGAACTGTCGATTCCGGTGATTGGCATCGGCGCGGGCAACGTGACCGACGGCCAGATTTTGGTGATGCATGACGCCTTCGGCATTACCGGCGGCCATACACCGAAATTTGCCAAAGACTTCCTCCGTGAAGCGGGCGATATGCGCAGCGCCGTCCGTCTTTATGTTGAACAGGTTGCCCAAGGCATTTATCCGGGCGAAGAACACAGCTTTAAATAAGAAGGGTTAGCCAAGTGCTTATTATTGAAAACGTTCCGCTGCTGCGCCGTGAAATTCGCTTTTACCGCCAGAACAATAAACGCATTGCGCTGGTACCGACCATGGGCAATTTGCACGAAGGCCACATGACGCTGGTAGACGAAGCTAAAGCCCGTGGCGACGTGGTGGTGGTGACTATTTTTGTTAACCCGATGCAGTTTGAACGCCCTGACGATCTCGAGCGTTACCCGCGTACCCTGCAGGAAGATTGCGAGAAGCTGAACAAGCGCGGCGTGGATCTGGTGTTCGCGCCCTCGCCTGCCGATATTTATCCGAAAGGGCTGGCGACGCAGACGCAGGTCGATGTACCGGTGATCTCCACCATTCTGGAAGGGGCCAGCCGTCCGGGCCATTTTCGTGGCGTCTCCACCATCGTCAGCAAACTGTTCAATCTGGTGCAGCCCGACGTGGCCTGTTTCGGCCAGAAAGATTATCAGCAACTGGCGCTGATCCGCACCATGGCAGAAGACATGGGTTATGACCTCGAGATTGTCGGCGTGCCGACGGTGCGGGCGAAAGACGGCCTGGCGCTGAGTTCACGCAACGGTTATCTGACCAGTGAAGAGCGTAAAACAGCCCCGCAGCTGGCAAAAATCATGAACCAGTTGGCGTTGCGCCTGAGCCAGGGAGAACGTCATACCGAAGAGATGTTGGAAGAGACCGCGCAGCAGCTGCGCCAGGTGGGCTTCACGCCGGATGAACTGTTTATCCGCGACGCCAAAACCTTGCAGGACCTGACCGTCGACAGCACCTCGGCGGTGATCCTGATGGCAGCATGGCTTGGCAAAGCACGCCTGATTGATAACCAACAGGTTGATCTGACGCAGTAGACAGCGCCTGACAGATCGGCAACTATGTGGGTCGCCAGATACATGAGATTTTTAGTATGTCAGCCTGGCAGGTTCTCAGACTTTTTACGTCAGTAAGGGCAGAAGAAATGGTACGTACTATGTTACAAGGCAAACTGCACCGGGTGCATGTGACTCAGGCAGATTTGCATTACGAAGGCTCCTGCGCCATCGATCAGGATTTCCTCGACGCCTCAGGCATTTTAGAATACGAAGCTATTGATATTTATAACGTTGATAACGGTCAGCGTTTTTCCACCTACGCCATCGCGGCCGAACGCGGTTCGCGTATTATTTCGGTCAACGGTGCAGCAGCCCGCTGCGCGTGCGTGGGCGACCTGTTGATCATCTGCTCTTATGTGCAGATGTCAGACGTTGAAGCCCGCAAGCACCAACCAAAAGTGGCCTATTTCGACGGCGAAAATCAATTGAAGCGTACGGCCAAAGCCGTGCCGGTTCAGGTGGCCTAACCGTCATTTAAGACATAAAAAACGGGGCATAGATTTGCCCCGTTTTTATTACTCAAATTTGAATCCACAAAATCATGCGTGCTGCATCACTAAACCTGCTGCAAGCAGGGTTAGAACGCAGGCAGCCAACGCCGAGGCAGCGCGAGGGATGACGGGGATTAGCTTCGTAAGCCGCGCCCGCGCTCGATCAAATACCACGCCAACAGATAGAATACCGCGATAAACCCGACCAGCACGGACATGGTAAACACCAGCGACACGTCAGAAATCCCCAGAAAACCGTAGCGGAAACCACTGATCATGTAGACGATCGGGTTCAACTTGGAGACTGCCTGCCAGATGGGTGGCAACAGCGACAGTGAGTAGAACACCCCGCCCAGATAGGTCAGCGGTGTCAGCACGAAGGTCGGGATCAGGCTGATATCATCGAACGTCGTCGCGAATACCGCATTCAGCAGGCCGCCCAGAGAGAACAGGATCGCAGTGAGCAGCAGTGTGAGTGCTATCACCCACCAGGAGTGGATCACCAGCGGCACGAAGAAGAGTGAAATCGCCGTAACCAGAATACCCACACAGACCCCGCGCGCCACGCCGCCCCCGACATACCCGGCGATAACCACGTGCGTCGGCACCGGCGCCACCAGCAACTCTTCAATATTGCGCTGGAACTTGGCGCTGAAAAACGATGACGCCACGTTGGCGTAGGAGTTAGTGATCACCGCCATCATGATAAGGCCCGGCACGATAAACTGCATGTAAGTAAAGCCGTGCATGCTGCCGATCTGCGAGCCAATCAGGTTACCGAAGATGATGAAGTAGAGCGTCATGGTGATGACTGGCGGAACCAGCGTCTGGATCCAGATGCGTCCAAACCGGTTAATCTCTTTCAGCCAGATACTTTTGAGTGCCACCCAATACAGTTGCGACATTATTTCTTTTCCTCGCTGCCGTTCACCAGCGTGACAAACAGCTCTTCCAGACGGTTCGCTTTGTTACGCATACTCAACACCTGCACGCCCTGCTTGCTCAGTTGGCTGAACAGAGAGTTCAGCCCCTGTTCACGCATCACTTCCACTTCCAGCGTGGAGGTATCGGTCAGGTGATTACGATATCCCTCCAACTGCGGCAGTGCGCTTTTCGGTGCTAAATCAAGAATAAAGGTTTCGGATTTCAGCTTGGAGAGCAGCGCTTTCATACTGGTGTTTTCCACCAGCAGGCCACCCTGAATGATGCCGATATTGCGGCACAGCATTTCCGCTTCTTCCAGATAGTGCGTCGTCAGGATGATGGTGGTGCCCTGCACGTTTAGCTCTTTGAGGAAGCCCCACATGGAGCGGCGCAGCTCGATATCCACGCCGGCGGTAGGCTCATCAAGGATCAGCAGTTTTGGCTCGTGCATCAGCGCACGGGCGATCATCAGACGACGTTTCATCCCGCCGGACAACATGCGTGAACGTTCGTTGCGCTTGCCCCAAAGATCCAACTGCGTGAGGTATTTCTCGGCACGCTGCAACGCCAGCGGGCGTGGAACGCCGTAATATCCGGCCTGATTGACCACCACCTGCATCACGGTTTCAAACGGGTTGAAGTTGAACTCCTGCGGCACCAGCCCGAGCTGGCGCTTGGCGTTAACAATGTCCTTATCAATGTCGTAACCAAATACCTGCACCCTGCCGGCTGTCTTATTCACCAGTGAGCTGATGATGCCAATGGTAGTGGATTTCCCGGCGCCGTTTGGCCCGAGCAGGGCGTAAAAGTCACCCGCTTCCACTTTCAGATCGATACCGCGCAAAGCCTGCACGCCACCGGCGTAAGTTTTGGTTAACTTCTCCAGTTCTAATGCATATGTCATAAGTGGAGCTTACCTTGTGTAGAGAACCTTGTTATAAATTCTGCCGTTAAGATTTGATCATCATTAGAGATGCTGAATCGGTTTTAAAAAACGATATGTTGCCCTATATTAACCCATCGTTGTTATTCGGTTACAGGCTATTAACTTCCATGAACGACATTGAAACACTTAAAAGTAATAACGCCCTTTGGTCGAAAACCATGGTGGAAGAAGACCCAGGCTTCTTCGAACGTCTCTCAGAATCGCAAAAACCACGCTTCCTGTGGATTGGTTGTTCCGACAGTCGCGTTCCCGCCGAACAACTGACCGGGCTTGAGCCTGGCGAACTGTTTGTACACCGTAACGTCGCTAACCTGGTGATTCACACCGACCTCAACTGCCTATCGGTTGTGCAATACGCCATCGACGTGCTGGAAGTCGAGCACGTGATCATCTGCGGGCACTACGGCTGTGGCGGCGTACAGTCGGCGGTTGAAAACCCGGAACTTGGGTTGATTAACAACTGGCTGCTGCACATTCGTGATATCTGGTACAAACACAGCTCGCTGCTGGGCGAACTGTCTCCTGACCAGCGTCTGAATAAGTTGTGTGAACTGAACGTCGTTGAGCAGATTTACAACCTTGGCCACTCCACGGTAATGCAAACAGCATGGAAGCGCGGACAGAAAGTCTCGCTGCACGGCTGGGTTTACGGCATTCAGGACGGGCGTCTGCGCGACCTCGAAGTGACCTCCACCAGCCGCGAAACGCTGGAACAGCGTTACCGCCAGGGTGTCTCAGCACTGCTGCACGGCAACCCGCAGTAACTGTACAAAAGATTAAAAAGCAAAAGGCACATAATGTGCCTTTTTTTGTGCCTTTTTTTCAGGGTACTACAGTGACTTGCAATAAAATCAGTGAGTTAACCACCACTACCAGCCACTATAACCAGACCTAAACGACTAGGGCGTGGACACTATGTGGACGTTAAGGGTATCAGGCTACGCAACGATCATTCCATGTATCGCGGTAGATAATATTTCCATCCGTGTACTTCCAAGTGATCGCCTCATAACGTAATTCGAGGGTTTCTAGATGAGTGCTGCTGAGTCCATTGGGGGACAGGTACGGTGAAATCGTAGTAATTTTGACGTTTTCCAACATGATATTGAAGTATTCAGATTCGATGCCTGACTCCAGAATGCGGTACATCTTGATCGTTGCTTTTTTCAGGGTACGGCCTTCACATACGGCGCGATACAAAACGGGCGTTGTCTGGTCAAACTCTTTCACTATAACGATAGGGCGGTGAATTCGCATTCCGGTGAGTTTGCCCCAATTTGCATCAACCGGAATGGTTACGCCGTGGGAAAATGATTTTAATTCGATGGAGCCTAAACGCATTGGCATCAAACAACTGCCGACAATCGGTGAACCGTTTTCATCTTCAAGCCATAAATGTGCTGGGGTAGACATATAATTTCCTTATAAGTGAGATTTACACAGTGACAATTGTTTGGTGTTCACCATTTCATGTAACGGCTAAATAAAACCACCATTAATATGGCGAATACACCTATAGGCCAAATAGGGCCATCAGGGAAGAAATGCACTAGGCCGATTGCGAATAGCAGTGTAAGCAATCCGGGGCCGTACATCGAAAATAAGAATTTCAATTGCCAGCGTAAGAATTTTTTAAGAAATTTCATCATGATTATCGAATCATTCTTGTAATGATATTTACTACATCCGAATCTGATGCCCATTGTGCCTCGAGTGCACCAGCACGTTCAAATAACGGCTCTATCAAGAAATACATCATTTCTAATTCTTGCACGTATAGAGCGGCATAATAGGCGGGATACCTCAAACTGAGACGTTGGGCGCTATCTGCTGCTTTCTGGACGACGCCATAAGTCGTCACTATCCCGACAACCGTACCAGCCGTGCGGCCTGTGAGGATGCTTATTTCCATGCTTAGGTTCAGTCCAACGCTAACGGCGGCGGCGGCGGCTAAAGAAAACCCAGCACCAGTTAGAGAACTTGCGGCAATATGGATATTCACTGCCATTAGCATTTTTTTGATAATTTCTAATTGCTCTGAGGTTTTGTATTTAAATATTTCTTCAAAATAAATTTTAAGCATGTCGTAGACAACGCCGCCATTTTCAAGAAGATAAGTAACGCCCTTAGTAAATCGTATATCTTCAGTCTTTTGTTTCTTGCAGACGTCCTGATATTCATCGGTAAAACATGATGTGTAATATGTCAGGCGGGTAGCTCCCGCACCTAATGTTTGAATTTGATTTGCCACCTGTCCTCTGACTGAGACTAAAGCGTGGTCGAGTTTTAATGCAAGGATTTTATTGGACTGCAAATAACTTATGACTTCATTCCTCTGGTACATAACCGCTCCTGGTTAACTTCCATTTAGTCCGTGCGGCAAGTGTAAATGTTCAATATTGGTGAGTAAATGTGCATTTGTGTTGCATGGATTTGCATTTTTCCAAAAAATTATTAATCACCGCGCCGCGCCTGTACTGGGGCGGCTCTCAGTGGGTCAGGCAACTGCATTAAAAGCGACACATAAAGCGGGCAGGCGTGGCGGGGATAGCATTGTGCGCAAAGGGTGTTTGCAGGGTTTTATTCCTGCGCCTGAGCGCGCTGTGGTGAGGTTCTCGATTCTTCGCGCGATGTTGATGCAAGCTGGCGCTTTCGCCGCGTGTGGTGCGCGCTGAGCAGGTCGTCGCGTGTCGCGTTCTTGATATTAAAGAAATCATCTTTGGTTGCCACTTCGCTGAGCGGGATAATTTTAATCGCGTCGGGTTTGCCGTTCGGTGCGTGATAAAAAATGTTCCTGAAATTCCCGTCACCTTTCGATTTACTCATCATGTCGCGCAGTGCCGAAATATCCTCTTTGTTCTGCGCGGGGTCGGTCACGTACATCACATAGCCTGCGTGTGCGCCGTTCTCGAAATACTTGCGGCGGTACAGCGTCGCGGACTCATTGAGCCATACGCTGTTTAAGGCGCTGAGATATTCGGGCAGACCGTACAGCTCCTGATTAATGTCAGGCTCCTGCAAATGGAAAACGCTGTCCGCTGCAAAATCATGTGGCTCAACGTAGTTTTCTACGAACCAGAAAACGCCATCTTCCAAGCCGCGACGGGTATATTTGGCTGGTGAGGTTTCCAGTCTCAGTAACTGGCCAGTGCGGCTCTGCCGCTGCTCCATAAACCCGTTGCCAAAGATAATATAATCCAGTGCATACCCGCTCAAGCCGTTACCTGAGTGAGAACTGAGTGAGAACACAAAAGAGCGTTACAACCAGTGCCAGAACATCAATTGCGGGCATACGTTCAAGACAATGGAGTCATTCGACGGCTCAATCATGAGGCCGGGGCATATCGTCGCGGTCATGCCTCACCCGACCTCGCACGGTCAGCAAACTTTCCTGATGTAAGGGCACAAAAAAAGCCTCGTTATTCGAGGCTTTTTGCTATGATTTTTCTCAACGTGGTCAATGCGTGGACATCGATAGAAATAAATCCTTTTATTTCAGTTGGTTGAAATGATTTTCTAGGCACATTATGTGCCTTTTTTTGTGCCTTTTTTCAGGCGATCCACTCAGTAATACCGAGGGTGTAGCCGGTTACTGACTACTCGTCGAGCATGACGACTTTACCAACATACGGCAGATGACGGTAGCGCTGGGCATAGTCGATGCCGTAGCCGACGACGAATTCGTCGGGGATGGCAAAACCGACGTATTCGACTTTCACGTCAACTTCACGGCGCTGGGGCTTGTCGAGCAGCGTACAGATGGCCAGTGATTTCGGGCCGCGCAGTTGCAGCAGTTCACGCACTTTGCTCAGGGTATTGCCGGAGTCGATGATGTCTTCAACGATCAAGACATCTTTGCCGCGGATATCCTCGTCGAGGTCTTTGAGGATTTTGACATCACGGGTGGTGGACATGCCGTTGCCGTAGCTGGATGCGGTCATGAAATCCACTTCGTGGGATACGTCAATGGTACGACACAGGTCAGCCATAAACATGAACGAACCGCGCAGCAGCCCGACCAGCACCATTTCGCTGCCGCTGTCGCGGTAGTGTTCGGTGATTTCACGGCCTAATTCAGCGATGCGGGTTTTGACTTCCTGCTCGGAAATCATGACGTCTACTCTGTGTTTCATATATAGCCTAACCACCTGAAATTTGAGATATTTATCGCCATCAAACCGAATGATGGCGACCTTGAAGCGGAAAGGATTATAACAAAGAACCCGGTGATGGGTAACGCTGACGCGTCAACCAATCCCAGCCTGATGTAAATCATGCAGATTGAGTGCGCCAACCAGTACGCCGTCGCTGTTCACAACCGGCGCAGCGCTGATGTTTTGCTGATGCAGGGCTTCCAGTGCTTCACCGGCGCGCCACTGTGCGGGCAACAGAAAACCAGGCCGGGTAATGGCATCAGTCAGGGGTTCATCCAAACTATGCCCTTTGACCAGCCAGCGGCGCAGGTCACCGTCGGTAAAAACGCCCACTACGTGTTGGGCGGTGTCACACACAGCAATCAGCCCGAGGCCAGTGCGGCTCAGCTCCAGCATCGCATTCATGACATTATCGTCACAGCCGATCACCGGCAGACGGTCACCGGTTCGCATCAGATGATGTACGCGGTTGAGCAGGCGCGCGCCCAGACTGCCGCCGGGATGTGAGCGGGCAAAATCTTCCGCACCGAATCCCCGGTGACGCATCAGCGCCATCGCCAGTGCATCGCCCATCATCAGCGTATTGACCGCGCTTGAGGTCGGGGCCAGCCCCATCGGGCAGGCTTCACGCTCAACGCTGACGTCAATCACGGCGTCGGCCGCATGCGCCAGCGGGGAATCTTTGCCGCCAGTAATGGCGATCAGTTTGGTGTTATTTTCGGCCAGTAGCGGCAGCAGCATCTCCAGCTCTTTGGCGCGGCCTGAGTAAGAGATAAAAATCAGCACGTCCTGGCTGCCAATCATGCCTAAGTCGCCGTGCAGCGCCTCGGCGGGATGGACAAAAAAAGCTGGTGTGCCGGTACTGGCCAGCGACGCAGCAATTTTTTTGCCGATGTGCCCGGATTTCCCCATCCCGGACACCACCGCTTTACCGGTGCAGTTGAGCAACAACTGGCAGGCGTGGACGAAGTGCTCATCCAACCGTGTCAGCAGCCGCTGCGCTTCTTCAATTTCGATTTCCAGTGTTTCGCGTGCGAAGTCCAGCAGCGATTTATTCATCTTCCTCTCCCACAAGAATGATACGAATACCGTGTTTTTCGATTGCCTCACGGTACTGTTCGCTGATGCCGCTGTCAGTGATCAGGGTATCGACACGGGAAAGGTCACACACAATATTGGGGCTTTTACGGCCAAATTTTGAGGAGTCAACCATCAGAATAATGCGTTCTGCGGCTTTGCACATGGCCTGGCTGACACCGTGGGCCTCATTAAACGTTGTTACGCCGCCGTTGAGATCCACGCCATCGGCGCCGATAAACAGCTTGTCGAAGTTAAATTGGTTGAAGGCACCTTCGGCCAGGCTGCCGTGAAACGAGGAGGATTTTTTGCGGTAAGTACCGCCAGGCATCAGGATAGTCTGGTCGTTATCCAGCTCCACCAGTGCATTGATGATGTGCAAGCTGTTGGTCATCACCGTAATGTTATTAAACTGGCCGAGGAAAGGCACCATCTGCATGACCGTACTGCCCGCATCAAAAATCAGGGAGTCACCGTCCTGAATTTCTTTAATCGCGGCGCGCGCAATACGTAATTTTTTGCCGGTATTGATGTGGGTTTTACGGTCGATGGGCTGATCGCCCTCTTCCCGGCTCAACACCACGCCGCCGTAGGTTCGGATCACTGCGCCCTCGTCCTCCAGCAGAGTGAGATCTTTGCGAATGGTGGTGCCGGTGGTAGCAAAATGCGCCGCCAGATCATCCACTGCCGTTTTACCAAATTGTTGCAAATGTTCCAGTATCGCCGCCTGACGTTGTTTAGGTTTCATCACGATTTCCACTCAAATTTTCAGATAAATTTCATTCGCCACCATTCTTTTTGAAAGATAATAGCTTTTAAAATGAAAATATCATGATTTCGGTTTAATCGCTAATGATAGTGCAGTTTGAACATTCGGATCTTTCGGGAAGATCACACCTGTCATCAATTGTTGACGGCTCATACCGTTAAGCATGAAAAGAGGCTGGGGACTGGCGAAGATCGTCAGGCCACGCAGTAAAAATCCGCCGCACACGTTCTCGTCTTTATCAAACGCCAGCGCCAGCACAACCCGGGGTTTGAAGCGTCCGGTTGAGCGACCGACGCCGACAGTGCCCTGCTGGCATAACCGGTCAAATGCCCGGTTAAAGCGTTGTAATTGCCACCAGCCCAGTGCGATCTGCGCCAGCCAGGCCAGCACCGCACAGAAGATTAATGCCGAAGCAGACGTCATGGTGTTCTCCTTAAAAAGGGAAAACCGCCCCCTGACAACAGGGGCGGTTTGGCATCAGAACATCACCTGACCACCGGTGATATTGATCGACTGACCGGTGCAGTAAGAGGCTTTATCGCTGGCGTAAAACAGCAACATGTCGAGCACATCCTGATAGTCACAGCCGCGTTTAAGCGGCACTTTGTCGATGTAATACTGTTCGACCTGCTCGGCATCGATCCCCAGTTTATTGGCATACTGCGGCAATAATGATTGAAACATCGGCGATTTCAGCAAATTTCCCAGCATCAGTGAATGCACGGTAATACCGTATTCTGCCAGATCCAGTGCCATCGACTGTGTCAGACCCACACCGCCGAACTTGGCCGCGCTGTAACCTGCATTGTGTTTACTGCCCACTTTGCCAGATTTAGAGTTGATTTGAATGATACGCCCAGGGATCCGGTCGCGGATCATCAAGCGTGAAAACTCACGAGCGCACAGGAAATACCCCACCAGATTCACCTGCAATGAGAGATCGAAATCATTGAGCGCAAAATCGGTGATCGGCGAAGCCTTCGCCATTCCCGCACTGTAGACCAGTAAATCCACCTGACCGAATGTGTGATCAACCGCTTTTGCCAGTTGCTCGACGCTGCTTTCACTGGTGGCATCCACCGCAAAACCAAACGCCCGATCGGCCCCAAATTGTTGATTGATCTGTGCAGCAACCAGCGCCGCATTCTTCTCATTGAGATCCGCAACAGCAACCCGATAGCCGGATTCAGCCAGCCCCTGACAGAGAAATGCGCCCAGCGTCTGACCACCGCCGATCACGACTGCAACCTGTTCCATAATTAACTCCTGATCCTAATATTAATCGATGAATTTCAATATGCTACCGAGAGGAATGTCCTCGGGGGTCATGCCTTTCACATGCACGCTGCCGGGGAATTCAGCCTGATCTCTGCCGTCAAAACGCAACGTGATATGGCCCAGCTCACGTAAATTCTGCATCGCCACGTCTCCAACGGCGGTGACCGGATAGCGGACACCCGCCAGGTCCATATACGCACCGCTGTGCAGTTCGCCTTGGGTCTGACCGTGCTGATGGATGAAGCAATAATCCTGAATATCCTGCGGCGCACCTTCACGGAAGGTGATCAGCATCTGGTCGGAAAGGGCTTCCCGGGCAAAGTCACCGATATGCGTGATCGTGGTTTGGTAAATGGTTTGCATGGTGACTCCTTATTGATAGATGAAGGCTGAAGCCGCCCAGGCGATAAGCACCGTCGGCGCCCCCGTCAGGAAGCGGCCGACCAATACCGACGGTACGCCCACCCGCACGGTGTCCTGTTTGGCCTCCGCAAGGGATAATCCGACCGGAATAAAATCACACGCTGCCTGTGCATTAATGGCAAACAGGGCAGGCAAGGCCAGATGCGGCGGAATATTTCCCAGCCCAATCTGTACGCCCACCAGCACGCCAATGACCTGCGCAATCACCGCGCCAGGGCCGAGGAAAGGTGAGAGCAGCGGGAAGGAACAGATCAGTGCCAGCATCACCAGTCCAACCGGGCTTTTCGCCAGCGGCGTCAGGCCGTGGGCCACCAGATCGCCCAACCCGGAAGCCATGATGATGCCGATAAGCGCTGCCACAAATGCCATAAACGGCAGAATGGTTTTGAGCACCGTATCGATGGTGTCGCGCCCAGCCTGGAACAGCACCGCCACGCCGGACCCCATACCCATACCGACTTTTGCCAACAGCCCGTCACTTTGTTCGGTGATTTTTTTGCTGGTGTCATATTCACGCCCGGCGCTGGGTTGTGCGGCCTTCGCGGCAGCCGGAACCGGCTCAGAACTTGCCGCGGTATCGATGACGATATCGTGCTCACGCACTCCGGAAACATAAATGTCTTCGGTAATATATTGCGCCAGTGGACCGGATTTGCCGGTCGAATGGATATTCACCGTCGGGATCCTGCGCTTCGGATAGATGCCGCAGCGCAAGGTTCCGCCGCAGTCGATGACCATCACACCGATCTCTTCGGCAGGCGGCTCACCTTCTTTGAAACCATCCACGGTTTCCCAGCCGGTCAGCGCAGCCAGTTTGTCGACGATCGCCGGACGGGTACCCGCCGTGATGTACACCACTTTTTTGCCGGGCACGGCCTGAATCAATAAAGGACCGCCCCAACCGCCTTCACCCCGGTTAATTCGAATAATAACGCTCATTTTCTGCTCCGCGTTTAAAGTTGAACCTGACGGTCAAGCTGGATACCCATCTTGCGTTCGAAGATGCGTGTTGTGAGATCGGTTACCCAGCCCCGGAAGAAATTGGTCACCATACCGACCAGGAAATAACTGACCGCCAACGGCCCCAGAGGTAATCCGAGCGTGGTCAGGCCGCTGGCAACGCCGAGGTAGACGAACAGTTCGCCAGGGTTGATGTGCGGGAATAATCCGTTCATGGAGTGGCAGCTGTAGGAGCTGGCAGCGTAATAGCTGGGCTTGTAGATCTCCGGCATGAAACGCCCGAGGCTCAGTGTCATCGGGTTGCAGAACACAAAAGTGCCAATCACCGGCAACAGCAGGTAACGCGACACCGGATTCCCGGCACAGCGTTGCGCCAGACGTTCGATTCTTTTCTGGCCGACAAATACGATCAACGCATTCATCACCACCAGCAAACTGATTAAGAGAGGTAAAATGCCAGTGACCATACTGACAAAGACCTCCCCCCCTTTCTGAAACAGGCCGATAAACCACTCGGCACCGTGTGTGATAATCTCGATCATCTCGCTCTCCTGTAGGATATGTGGGTCTATGCTTTCATTTTTATCTCACCACACATAAAATATAATCATTATGAATATATAATTACCTTGTATTGATCACACTTTGAAAGATTTACCTTTCAAAGTGAAATATAGATAAGCGAATGATAAGACGTGCTCAGAAGAGAGGGAGAGGATCAGGGCGACAGAAGGCGGCCAGAGGCGTGTCTCTGGCCTGAGTGTGCAGAAGGATATTTAGGAAAGAAGTTTGAGAAAGTGCATCACGCAGAAACCGTAAAACCAAGCATCATCCCGGTGTCTTCGTGTTCCAGCAGATGGCAGTGCGCCATGTAAGCCTGCTGTTTGTCAGCCAGATGATTGAACCGCACCAGCACCACGCTGCGCGCGCCTTCAACGCGGACGATATCCTTCCAGCCAGTACGATGAGCAGCGACCGGCTGCCCATTTTCGGAAAGAATACGAAACTGGGTGCCGTGGATATGGAAAGGATGCAGCATCATGTCGCCCTCTCCTGAAAGAGTCCATTTCTCGTACTGGCCCCGTTTGACGTCAAAAGCAGGCGCATTCATATCGTAAGCTTTACCGTTAATTTTATTGCCGTTCATGAAATCAAATTTACCAGCGCTTTTCGACATATCCATTCCGGCCATGCCGCCGTGAGCGTCGTGGGACATCCCCGGCATTGACGCCATGTCATTGCCTTTCCCTGCATCGCCGTGGCCCATACTCATTCCCGCCATCGCCTGATGACCATAGCGTTCCATCAGGGCTGCCATCCCCTGCTGGTCGAGCTGGGGATCCATCGAAAGTTGCAGCCAGCGGGCCGGCAGGCCATCGGCAGAAACCAACGCAGGCATTGTCACCAAGGTGTCAGGGATCGACTGCGCGCCCAGCGTCAGCGTCGGCTGAATACGCAGCACCGGCAGCGGCTGGTCAAAGGGTGCCAGCGTCATACCCATCTGTTTAACCGGCAGCGTGACGATATCAAAAGGCGTATTGCCCTGACACTCCACCAGCACTTCGAAGCGTTCGCCCATCAGCATCGGCAGTTCGCGGACTTTTACCGGCTCAGCCAGGAAACCGCCGTCGCTGGCGATCACGTACAACGGGCGACCGTCACTGGTGGCGATATTAAGCGAACGCGCATTACAGCCGTTCAGCAGGCGCAAACGCACCCAGCCACGTGAGACGCCGTGTTGCGGGTAAACCGCACCGTTGGTCAGCATATGGTTACCGAACCAGCCGATGGCGGCAGTCATGACGTCCATCTGGTAGTCAATTTGCCCGGCATCGTTCAGACGTTTATCCTGAAAGATCAACGGAATATCATCCACACCCCAGCGGGAAGGCAGCTGCAGTTTATTGCTTTCGTCATCCTCAATCAGCACCAGTCCGGCCAACCCCATCGCGACCTGATAACCGCTGGTCTGATGCGGATGCGGGTGGAACCAGCACGTCGAGGCGGGCTGGTCGAGCTGAAACTGCACAGTGCGGCTGGCACCGGGTGCAATCACCCCCTGCGGGCCGCCGTCGATATCACCGGGAATTTCCAACCCGTGCCAGTGTACGGTGCTGGCGACATCAAGATGGTTGTTAATGGTGACCTTAACCGGTTCGCCGCGCTTAATGCGCAGCGCCGGGCCAAGCAAATCGCCGTTAACACCCCAGGTTTCGGTCTTCACGCCGGGTAAAAACTGACTCTGCCCGCGCTGTAAATTAAGGGTGTAGTTGCCCTTGTAATCGGCCTTGAGGATCGCGGGAACCGGTAGCACCGGGCGGTCGGCGGCAAATGCCAGGCGGCTCCAGCCGGGCAACGTGGTGGCTGCGCCCATCAGGGTGGTCCATTTGATAAAGTCACGACGATGCATGTTCAGATCCTTTTGGCGGTGTGCGGGCAGTATAAGAACATCAGCCTAAACCTTCCACCAAGGGTAAGGTCAAGCCGCAGGGCAGATAAAAGAAATTTAGTGTGACTCAGGGCAAATATGTTAACGTCCTTTCATTCTATTAGAGTCTCCTTTTCCTATTAAAAGAACAATTCGATGAAAAGAACCACGCTGACTTTGCTGTTGCTGACCCTCCTTGGCTTCTCCTCTGCAAGCCAGGCATTGAGTGAATCTGAAGCCGAAGATTTAGCGGACTTAACCGCGGTTTTCGTTTATCTGAAAAATAACTGCGGCTATGACCAGTTACCTAACGCGCAAATCAAGCGCGCCATCGTGTTCTTTGCACAACAGAACCGCTGGGATTTGGCTAATTACAACAGTTTCAATATGCAGGCCATGGGCGAAGACAGTTACCGTGATTTAAGCGGTATCGCTGTGGCAACGCCAACCAAGTGTAAATCACTGGCGCGCGACTCCCTGAGCTTGTTGGCCTACTCGAACTGATCGCACTATCCCGGCGGATATTAATCGCTTCTTACGCCGGGCCTTTTCTCATCCCTCTTTCTGCCCTCAGCTACACTTAATACCATTCTTTTTAAACAACGTCCTCTGAGCGAAATTCAACCGTGCATAGGCTGGCAATGTTGGCTATTATGACGCCCCCATTTTTCAAGGCTGTGAATACTCAGGAGAAGACCGCAACATGTCCCATGACTCATCACAAAAGCTGTCACCCAAAGAAATGTGGTTTGAGACTCTGCACGCCAATTTTGGCCAGTATTTCAGTGTCGAAAAAGAGTTGTACCGTGATAAAACCACGCATCAGGATCTGGTGATTTTCGAAAACGCCGCGCTCGGTCGCGTGATGGCGCTCGACGGCGTGGTGCAAACCACCGAGCGTGATGAATTTATTTATCACGAGATGCTGACCCACGTGCCGCTGCTGGCTCACGGTAACGCCAAAAAAGTGCTGATTATCGGCGGTGGCGACGGCGGAATGCTGCGTGAAGTGTGTCGTCATAAAGGCGTGGAGTCGGTGACGATGGTGGAAATTGATGCCGGTGTGGTGGCGTTTTGTCGCCAGTATCTGCCCAATCACAGCGCCGGATCTTATGACGATGCCCGTTTCAATCTGGTGATCGACGACGGCGTGAACTTCGTCAACCAAACCGCTGAAACCTATGACGTGATCATCTCCGACTGCACCGATCCTATCGGTCCTGGCGAGAGTCTGTTTACGTCGGCGTTTTATGAAGGTTGTGCGCGCTGTCTGAAACCAGGCGGGATTTTTGTGGCGCAAAATGGCGTCTGTTTCCTGCAACAAGATGAAGCCGTCAACAGCCACCACAAACTGAGCCACTATTTCAGTGATGTCAGTTTTTATCAGGCCGCGATCCCGACCTATTACGGCGGCATCATGACTTTTGCCTGGGCAACCAACACCCCGGACTATCGCCAGATTGACAGCAAAACCTTGCAGGCACGTTTCGACGCCGCAGGCATTATTTGCCGCTATTACAATCCGGCGATTCATCATGGCAGCTTTGCCCTGCCACAATATTTACTGAATGCGCTGTCAGCAGCGCGCTGATATGGCTTCCATAAGGGGGTGAACTAAATTGCAAAAGCTGAAACTGCATGGCTTCAATAACCTGACCAAAAGCCTGAGTTTTTGTATCTACGATATCTGTTATGCCAAGACGGCTGACGATCGTGATGGCTATATCGCCTACATTGACAAAGAGTATAACGCCAACCGTTTGACGGAAATTCTCACCGAAACCTGCTCGATCATCGGCGCGAATGTCCTTAACGTGGCACGACAGGATTACGAACCACAGGGTGCCAGCGTCACGATTTTAGTGAGCGAAGAGCCGGTCGATCCGCGCGATGTGGATACCACTGAGCATCCGGGTCCGTTATCAAATTCGGTGGTGGCCCACCTCGATAAGAGTCATATCTGCGTTCACACCTACCCGGAAAGTCACCCGGAAGGTGGCCTCTGTACTTTCCGTGCCGATATCGAAGTTTCCACCTGTGGCGTGATTTCACCGTTGAAAGCATTGAACTATCTCATTCACCAGCTGGAATCGGACATTGTCACCATTGATTATCGCGTGCGCGGCTTCACCCGTGACGTCAATGGTGTGAAGCACTACATCGATCACTCCATCAATTCGATTCAAAATTTTATGTCTCAGGATATGAAAGCGCTGTACGACATGATGGATGTGAATGTGTATCAGGAAAATATTTTCCATACCAAAATGATGCTTAAAGAGTTCGATCTCAAACATTACCTGTTTAATGCCAAACCGGATGAACTGAGTGCGGCAGAACATAAAGAGATCACGGACTTACTCTACAAAGAGATGCAGGAAATTTATTACGGCCGCAATTTGCCGTCGATGTGATATTCAGGTAAGACCGCGAACAATATGAAAAGCCAGGCGCAAGAGTATCTGGCTTTTTAATTTGACTTAATATCCAGAGTGACAGGCAACAGTCCTTGTAGAAGTTTGCTCTTCTACCAGAAAAAGTGGCTAAAGGCTTATTTCATAAAACCTTAAGTCAAATTGATCATAAATTAATCTGTGCAATAACTTAAATTATCAGCATATAACAAAGACACTAACTCAAATCATGATCGTTAATCACCTTTAATTTAACTTATAACCTTTGGCTTGATCTTATTTACCCCAAAAATGAATAGAGCCTGTTTTAGCCGCCTTATCCTGCGTTAGCATCCTGCCGCTGTTTTTAAAATCACCACTCCTGATTATCTGCACACAGAAATATACAATGACAATGCATAAATTAAAGATCGCATCCAGTCTGCTGGTCGCGAGTTCTTTATTGGCTTCCGGGGTTTCCTGGGCCGGGGAAAATTTGTTTAGCAATAACAATGACGGAACACGCCACTATGTCAGTTATGGGGCGGAATATTATAAATGGGATGAAACTGTCGATAATATCGACGGTAAATATGTTGCCGAACATGGTCCCCGCCTGCGGGTAAACGTTGGTACCAATAATTATCTTGATGCGCAAAGCGGCTTATTAACTGCGTGGGACATGAGCCTGATGTTTGGCATCGTCAATTACAAAGGCAGCACCCTTGACGATAAAGCCAACGTGGCAGATGGCTCGCTGAAAGGCAAAACCTACTACACCGGGTTTAGCACAGACATCACGCGTGGCTACCGCTACCGCGCTTCGGAAAGCCTCTCAATCGACGCCAAAGGCAGCGCAGGGGGTCAGGTCTGGTTGCGTCATATCCGCTCCGACGATGTCTATATCGCTTCAGAAAATCGGACTCAGCAGTACACCGCGCTGGAAGTGTCATTACAGCCCTATGCCAAAGCGGCGCTGGGTGCCAACTGGCAGATGACAACTGATTCCAGGCTAAGTCTCGAAGGCGGTGCGTTTTACCCTATCGCCACCTGGACGCACAGCAATCAGGGCGGCGTCTGGCTGCAACCAAAATCGCGCCTGTCACCTTTCACCAGCCTGACCTGGAACATCAACAAAGATCTGTTTGTGAAAGCCTCCTATGTTCACCAGAAATATGGCAAGTCAGATGAGAAACGGGGTCAGTTGAACGGGCGTGACGTCGGTTATTACCAGCCCGCCACCACCACTTCAACGCTGGGTCTGGAGTTCGGGTTCTATTTCTAATGCGTCCTCATAAGGAGATTGTTCCGGTGTAATTCATGGGAACAATCGCTTATCTTAGTTTTATGCTTCCCTGATACAGACCCAACCGATGGATCGTTTCGCTACGCTGTTTGGTGTTATTGCCATTTTACTGTGGAGCCTGAGCATCGCGCTCACCCGCACTCTGGCTGAATCTCTGGGGCCGTTTGGCGCTGCCGCCTCTATTTATACCGTCAGCGGCATTATGGTGTGGATGGCCAGCGGCCGGCCGACGCTGCGCGGGCAGTCTCCGGCCTATCTGATTTTATGCGGTTTGCTGTTTGTGTTTTATATGGTGGCGTTTTCGCTGGCCATTGGCCTGGCGCATAGCCGCCAGCAAACCCTGGAGCTGGGACTGATCAACTATCTATGGCCGAGCCTGACACTGCTGTTTGCGGTGCCGCTGTTGAAATTAAAAGTGCGCTGGTGGATGTGGCCTGGAGCGGCACTGGCATTTGCGGGCGTGCTGTGGGCGATAAGTGGAGGGCACGGGCTGGATATTCAACAACTCATCCGCAATGTCCGCGGCAATCCGGTGGCTTATACGTTGGCCTTTGGTGCGGCGGTGGCGTGGGCGCTCTATTCCAATCTGGTGCGCCTGTGGAGCAAAGGCAAAGGCGTTCTGCCGCTGTTTCTGCTGGCAACCGGTGCAGTGCTGTGGGCGCTGTATTTCATGTACTCATCAACCCGCATCAGCCTGACCTGGCCTGCCATCACCGAGCTGCTGGCAATGGGTGCGATAACAGCAATCTCATATCAGTGCTGGGATATTGCGATGAAGAAAGGCAATGCCACACTGGTGGCTGCGCTGTCGTACTTCACGCCGCTGTCAGCGATTTTTATCGCCGGTTTGTGGTTGCATACCCTGCCGGGCGCCAGTTTCTGGCCAGGCGTGGGCATGGTGGTTGCCGGTTCGCTGCTGTGCTGGACGGCCTCACGCGGCAAATAAAGGGTTATTTATAGGTGGTCACGAACGTACGATATTTCTCGAGGACTTGCAGAAAGTCCTCCACGCCGCAGAAAGCCAGGCTCTCTTCGTCGTAGTAGCTCATTCCGTCTTCCATTTCATCGCCTTCGAAGCCCAGTTGATTGGCGCGGATCATCACTTCGTCATCGCCGAGCAGCAGGGTGTATTCATGACCAACCAGTTCCCACTGGCGCTCGCTGCCTTTGACATCCGCTATCGCTGCTTCGACCTTGTCGAGCACGCTGAAATCGCCCTTCACTTCCTCGTTAATCCAATGTCCAACCACTTCATGGCCCATTGAAAAACGCACTTTGACCTCACCGGTAATGTCACGCAAGAAGTCGTAGTCCATGGTGTCGTCCTCAGGAAAGGGTCCCCAAAAGGGAAATAAAAAAGGAGGCCGAAGCCTCCTTTCCAACAATGCCGCAAATATAACGATTTACACTGCGGTTTGGAAGATCACGCCGTCAGCTTTGTCGGTGTATTCGCTCAGCTTGTCGAAGTTCAGGTAGCGGTAAGTATCCACTGCCGTTTTGTCGACCTGTTCCATATAGCCCAGATACTCTGCTGGCGTCGGTAAACGGCCCAACAGAGACGCTATGGCAGCCAGCTCTGCGGAGGCCAGGTAGACGTTAGCGCCATTCCCCAGACGATTCGGGAAGTTACGGGTTGAGGTGGAAACCACCGTCGCGCCGTCAGCAACACGCGCCTGGTTACCCATGCACAGTGAACAGCCCGGAATTTCAACCCGCGCACCGCTCTTACCAAAGATGCTGTAGTAGCCCTCTTCGGTCAGCTGGGCAGCATCCATTTTGGTCGGTGGTGCGACCCACAGGCGGGTTGGCAACGCGCCTTTATGGCTGTCGAGCAACTTACCGGCCGCACGGAAGTGACCAATGTTGGTCATGCAGGAACCGATAAAGACTTCATCGATTTTGCTGTTCTGCACGTCAGAGAGCAGGCGCGCATCATCCGGATCGTTCGGCGCACAAAGGATCGGCTCTTTGATATCAGCCAGATCGATTTCGATCACGGCCGCGTACTCGGCGTCAGCGTCGGCTTCGAGCAGGCTTGGATTCGCCAGCCACTCTTCCATGCCTTTGATGCGGCGCTCAATGGTACGGCGATCGCCGTAGCCTTCAGAGATCATCCACTTCAGCAACACGATGTTGGAGCTCAGGTACTCTTTGATCGGAGCCTGATCCAGTTTGATGGTGCAACCTGCCGCTGAACGTTCTGCGGACGCATCCGCCAGTTCAAACGCCTGTTCCACTTTCAGTTCCGGCAGACCTTCGATTTCCAAAATACGGCCAGAGAAGAGGTTTTTCTTACCCTTCTTCTCAACGGTCAGATGACCTTCTTTAATCGCGTAGTAAGGAATGGCATGAACCAGGTCACGCAGGGTGATCCCCGGCTGCATTTTGCCTTTGAAACGCACCAGTACGGACTCTGGCATATCAAGAGGCATCACGCCGGTCGCTGCCGCAAAGGCCACCAGACCAGAACCCGCCGGGAATGAAATGCCGATTGGGAAACGGGTATGCGAGTCACCGCCGGTACCGACGGTGTCAGGCAGCAGCATACGGTTCAGCCACGAGTGGATAATACCGTCGCCAGGGCGCAGTGACACACCGCCGCGGTTCATGATGAAGTCCGGCAGCGTATGGTGAGTGGTCACGTCAACCGGCTTAGGATAGGCCGCCGTGTGACAGAATGATTGCATCACCAGGTCAGCCGAGAAGCCCAGACAGGCCAGATCTTTCAGCTCATCACGGGTCATCGGGCCGGTGGTGTCCTGAGAACCCACAGATGCCATCTTCGGTTCGCAATATTCGCCAGGGCGAATACCGGCAACACCACAGGCACGGCCAACCATTTTCTGTGCCAGCGAGAAACCTTTATTGCTGGCAGCAACAGGCTTAGCAATGCGGAATACGTCGCTCAGAGGCAGTTTCAGCGATTCACGGGCTTTGGTGGTTAAACCACGGCCAATGATCAGCGGAATACGGCCACCGGCGCGGACTTCATCAAGAAGTACGTCGGTTTTCAGCTCGAAAGTGGTCACTACAGCACCGGTCTCGTGGTTACGCACTTCGCCAAGGTACGGGAAGATGTCGATCACATCGCCCATATTCAGGTCAGAAACGTCCACTTCGATTGGCAGCGCGCCGGCATCTTCCATGGTGTTGAAGAAGATTGGTGCAATTTTGCTGCCCAGTACCACACCACCAGCGCGCTTGTTCGGCACGTGTGGAATGTCGTCGCCCATGAACCACAGCACCGAGTTGGTGGCGGATTTACGCGAAGACCCAGTACCGACCACGTCACCGACATACGCCAGCGGGAAGCCTTTTTTATTCAGTTCATCGATCTGCTTGATAGGACCCACAGTCCCCGGCGCATCAGGCACGATGCCTTCGCGTTCGTTTTTCAGCATCGCCAGCGCATGCAGAGGAATATCTGGACGGGACCAGGCATCCTGAGCCGGAGACAAATCATCGGTGTTCGTTTCGCCGGTCACCTTGAACACGGTCACCGTGATTTTTTCGGCCAGTGGTGAGCGTGACAGATACCATTCGGCATCGGCCCAGGACTGTAGAATTTTTTTCGCGTGTTGGTTACCTGCGTGCGCTTTCTCTTCCACATCGTAGAAGTTGTCAAACATCAGCAGAGTATGGGACAGCGCTTTGGCAGCGATAGGGGCCAGTGTCTCATCATCCAGCGCGTCGATCAGCGGATGAATATTGTATCCGCCCTGCATGGTGCCCAGCAGTTCGACAGCTTTTTCACGGGTAACCAACGGGGAAGTTGTTTCGCCTTTGACGACAGCAGCCAGGAACCCGGCTTTAACATAGGCGGCTTCATCAACGCCTGGCGGTACACGATTAATCAGCAGGTCTAGCAGCGTGTCTTCTTCGCCTTTTGGCGGATTCTTCAGGGACTCAACCAGCGCGGCCATCTGTGCAGCATCAAGTGGCTTGGGGACGATGCCCTCAGCAGCACGCTCGGCTACGTGCTTACGGTATTCTTCTAGCACGACTTTCTCCTCGCTCTCATTGTCATTTATTATGCCTGGCTTCC
>Ga0209888_1000041_pt1 | contig 96998 bp, 72 predicted proteins | sample OrgsoiDNA_201059_FD_185807 | JGI IMG/M metagenome (GOLD analysis project Ga0209888, IMG submission 185807) | Permafrost soil microbial communities from the Arctic, to analyse light accelerated degradation of dissolved organic matter (DOM) -... | ecosystem: Environmental > Terrestrial > Soil >...
GTCGATAACCGACCCCGTGAGAAAATGCCGCTGGGTCTTCGCGACCCCGTTGCGCTCCGCCAGGGCCTTGAACCCCTGTTGCTCATCGGCACGGCTGGCCATTTCCAGGCCTTCGGCCATCGGCAAGGTGCCCCAGCCCATCTCGTGGATATAGGAACGGGACTTGTCATGCACATGCACCAGGCTGAACGTTGCCGCGCATTGCCGGGCAAACGCCTGCCCCGCCCGGACCAGTGTGTCGTTGAAGCGCTCCTCGGACTTTTCCCCGCCCAGATCCACCGCCACCAGGACATGGCGCGGCAACGGTCGGGTATCGCCGGTCACCAGGTGCACGGGCACCGGGCAATCGCGCAACAACTGCCAGTCCAGCGGTGTGGCGAACAGTCGCTTGAGCCCCGACTCCAGGTGGACATCCTTGATCAGCAGGTCGATCTCCAGATCACGGACGTACTCGAGGATCGGTTGCAACGGATGATGCTGCCAGAAAATATTGCAGCTCACATCCAGGCCCCGGCCCCGCAGACGATCCGCCTCCTGGTGCAGCCAGCGGCGATGCAGGTCCAGGTAGCTCTCGCGGGCCTGGGTCATGGCTTTCTGATCGAACAGGGTGATCCCGTCAAGGCTCGGGATATAGGCGAAAGCCAGGATATACAAGGCGGCCCCCGTGGACAGGGCCAGTTCGGTAGCCCGCTCGAAAGCGGGGCTGCGGCTCATCTCGGCTGGAGCCAGCAGCAGAATACGGCGGTAGTCGGACATGGCGCACCTCTGGAGCAACAGGTTCCCGGCCCACAGCGGCACTGGTTGAAGACCACCGGGCAAATCTCGCCATCATCGGGAGATCGGGATATTGCCTGCATGATGGCGCGCGCCGGCGGCACAGGCTTGATTTACATCAAGGCGCACCGGCAGGCTTATTCGGGACCCGCAGATGCCTGGCCAAAGCGCTGCAATTGCATCTCGCACAAACGACTGAGGGTGCGGCGGAACGGGAACGCCAGGTAGCCTTCGGTGTACAGTTCCTCCAGCGACACCTGGGCGGCGATATACAGCGGCACCTTGCGGTCGTAACACTCATCCACCAGGGCGATAAAGCGCCGGACGCTATCGTCGTGGACCGACAGCTGCGGCAACTCGCGGTCCCCGGCATCGACACGCTGCGCCGCGTCCTCGGTGCCACGGGCGATCCGTCCGGAGCGCTGGCGGGCACTGAGGTTCGGCACCTCGCTGAGGAAAATCGCCGTGTAGCGATCACACAGCGCCATGAAGTCCATGGCCGCCAGGGGCTGCTCGCACAGCTCGGCATAGCGGCACCAGAGCACGGTCGGTGAAGCCTTCACCACCGCCAGGGTCCGATAACCCATGGCGACCGGTTCGGCGGACAGCGGCTGTCCGACCGTCAGCGCCTTGAACGCCTCGGCCAACGCCGCCGACTGCCCCTCGGGTTCGACCCAGTAACGCTGTACTGCGGCCCCCGGATGCAGGCGGTGGTCCTCTCCGCCATCGACATCCACCACCTCCATATGTTGCTCGATGGCGGCAATCGCCGGCAGGAAACGCTCGCGATTGAAGCCATCGGCATAGAGCTGTCGCGGTGGCTGGTTGGAGGTGGCGACAATCACCACGCCCTCGTCGAACATCACCTGGAACAACCGCCCGAGGATGATCGCATCGCCGATGTCGTTGACGAACAGCTCATCGAAGCACAGCACCCGGACCTCCGCGGCCAGCTCACGGGCCAGGGCCCGCAGCGGGTCGGCAATACCGCTGAGCTGGAACGAACGCTGGTGGACCCAGCCCATGAAGTGATGGAAATGCTGGCGTCGCGACGGCACGCGCAAGGTCTGGTGGAATTGGTCCATCAGCCAGGTCTTGCCGCGCCCGACCGGCCCCCAGAGATAAACGCCCTTGGGCACCTGGCCCTGGTGCAGCGCCTCGTGGCAGCGCTGCAAGGCCTGCACCGCCTGCCATTGGGCCTGGTCATGGAGAAAGCCGCGCTGCTCGACGGCAGCGCGGTAGGCACTCAAGGGAGAATCGGCAGTCATGGCGTCGGGCAGGCTCGCAACCGGGAGGCCGTGCAGTATGCCAGCTTGTCCTAGAGGGAAATATCCAACCGGGCGATCTTGCCCTGCTCGTTGAGCCGGAACACGTAGCGCAACTCCACCGAGCCGCCGGGAAAAGTCCCCGAGACCAGCTGCTTGACCAGCACCTTGCCGGTGCGTTGCGCGACGTCGAGGACTTCGACCCGGGGTTGGTATTTACGCGCCGTCTCATCCATCCACTGGGCGATGGCGAGGGTGCCGACGCGATGATGACCTTCATCGAAGACGTTCGCGTCTTCGGCGAAGAAACTTGCCACCGCCGAACTGTCGCGGGCATTGGCAGCGCTGATATAGGCCTCGATGGCCGGGGCGAGCACCGAAGTTTGAGTGTTCATGCTGTTCACAGCTCCTTGCTGGTAGAAGGTAGAGCCATCCTAGAACAGCGCTCCGTCAGTTCTTGTCAGGAGTGAAGCGCTCGTGTTCGTCCTGGTCGAACAGCTTGCGCCATTGCCGGAGCAGGTCGCTGCGCCGGCCGGGATAACGCTCGCCCTGCTCCCGGGTCGCGGCGATGCGGTCGGTGCGAAAGGTCCGGAAGGCCTGGCGCAACTCACACCAGGCGACCACCACCCGTGCCTCGTTCATAAAGCCCAGGGCCAGGGGCCAGATCAACCGCTGGCTGGGCACCTTGTTCACGTCGGCGTAATCGATATGCAACTTGGCCTGGTCACGAATGGCCTGGCGAAACACATTCAGCGGCACCGCATTGTCCGGGTAGCCATAGCCCCGCGGCCCCGGCAGCAGGGTCGGATTGCGCAGGGCCTCCTGGGCAGCCGGCGCCAGCACCGCGGCGATCTTGGCCAAGGCATCGGAAGCGGCCTTGCTCAGCACTTCATCACCGCGTTGATCGACATATTGCAGGCCCAGGACGATGGCCTCGGTTTCATCGGCATTGAGCATCAGCGGTGGCAGGAACAAACCGCTGCGCAGGACGTAGCCGACGCCCGCCTCGCCCTGGATGGGCGCACCGAGGGCGGTGAGTTCGGCGATATCGCGATAGACCGTACGCTCGGAAATCTCCAGCTCGCAGGCCAGGGCTGCGGCGGTGGCCGGGCGGCTTTTGGCGCGCAATACCTGGAGCAAGGTGAGTAAACGCGAAGTGCGGGACACGGTGGACGACCTCTGGCCGGATCAAGGGCCGCAGCTTAGCAGAGCCCCCTGTCAGAAATTGTCAGGAGCGCAGCCGCCTGGAACGTCCCAGGGAAACTGGCTTGACGAAATAAATTACAGACATCATATTTAATAAATGTTGAACGAAATTTAAATATCTCAAACCCTTCCGCCCACCCCTGGAGTCACCTCATGCACTACAAAGTCCTCGGCCGCCGTAGCGGCTTGCGTGTATCCGAACTGGCGCTGGGCGCCGGCAACTTTGGTACCGGTTGGGGCCATGGCGCCGAGCGCGACGAGGCAAAGCGGATCTTCGACGGTTACCTGGAAGCCGGCGGCAACTTTATCGACACCGCCAACGGTTATCAGGCCGGCCAATCGGAAGTCATTGTTGGCGAACTGATCGCCGCCGAGCGCGACCGCCTGGTGGTCGCCACCAAATACACCATGGGGACCACGCCTGCGGCCGGGGTTTCCCACACCGGCAACAACCGCAAGAACATGGTCCGTGCCGTCGAGGAAAGCCTCAAACGCCTGAACACCGAACAGATCGACCTGTTCTGGGCACATATCAGCGACGGCCTGACGCCCATGGAGGAAATCCTCCGGGGTTTCGACGACCTGGTGCGTTCGGGCAAGATTCTCTACGCCGGTCTGTCGAACTTCCCAGCCTGGCGCATCGCCCGTGCCGATCTGCTGGCCGAGGTCCGGGGCTTTGCGCCGATCGTCGCGATCCAGGTGGAATACAGCCTCGCCGAACGCAGCGCCGAACGCGAGCTGCTACCGATGGCAGAAGCGCTGGGCTTGGCGGCTACCTTGTGGTCGCCCCTGGGCGGTGGTTTCCTCACCGGGAAATACCGCCAGGGCAGCGAAAATACCCGGGCGACGAAACTGGGCAGGCTGATCCACCAGGAAAAAAGCGCCCGTGACAGCGCCTTGATCGATACCTTGCTGGCAGTGGCGGCGGAACTGGGCGTCACTGCGACCCACGTTGCCATCGCCTGGCTGCGGGAAAAGGCCCGGCGTTCGACCACCAGCCTGATCCCGATCCTCGGACCGCGCACCCGCGAGCAACTGGATGGAACGCTGGGCGCCTTGCAAGTCAGCCTCGGTACTGAACAGCTGGCACGCCTGGATGAAGTCAGCGCGGTGGCGTTGGGCGTTCCCCATGAGATCATTGCCGACTCGGCGCCACGCTTCCGTGGCAGCGAAGCGTTTGATCTGCCGATTATTCCGGTGGTCTAACCGTACGCCCCATAGCCATTCGGTCAAGGCGAACACATAACCTGTGGGAGCCGGCTTGCCAGCGATGAGCCCCTTGAGTCCTGTATTGATCTCCAGGACGCCATCGCCGGCAAGCCGGCTCCTGCAGCGGCATCAATCTTCCGACGTATCGACCTCGCCCCTTCTCACCCGCTTGGCAAACTCGGTCTCGATACCTTGCGCCAGTATCCGCGCCTGACCTCGCCAGTCCTCGCGCTCGACCCGTCCTGGAAAGCTGAAGTAATGCTCGATCCAGTGCACCTGCGGCTCCGTCCATTGGGCAATCTGGGAAAACCGGTAAATGCCCAGCTCGTGCAGCACGGCTTCATTCTTATGACCCACCCCGGAAATCAACTTCAGGTTATCGAGGGGGCCGGAGGGCTGCTCCATGACCAGCGGACGACTACCCACCCCGGCGGCATCGGTGGCCGCGGCCCGGGTCCCGGGGCGCGAACCCGTGGTGCTGGTGGCGGCATCGGCCGCCAGCATCGAGCGAATCCAGGCACTGAGCCAGCAGCCGACCAGGTAAGCCGCAAACAGCAGCAAGGCCATCTCCAGCCACAAGCCGGCGCGCCCCGGTAACAATTTGAGCACGGCGACCACCAGGCCGATGGCAAAGATCCATAACGCCCCATGCAACCAGCCGGCAACCCAGCGGACATGGCGCTCGGTCTGAGTGACGATCCAGCCCACCAGCAAACCGAGAATCCCGGCCACCAACATCCAGCCCCAATACTGTTCAAATAAATAGCTCATGATGGTTGCTCCTGGTTATTTAGCGTCAGTCGGGGCTGTTACAGGGTGGTCATCCGTTACCTTTATTTCTATCCGACGATTTTGTGCCTGGCCTTCCGGCGTATCGTTGGACGCCACCGGATCCGCCTCGCCAAAGCCCGCGGCTTTCAGGTGTTGCGCGGTGACGCCATGTTTGGCCAGATAACTGACCACGGCTTCGGCCCGGCGCTTGGAAAGTCCCAGGTTGAAGGCGGCATTGCCGGTATTGTCGGTGTAGCCATCGACTTCAAACTGCTCGTCAGGACACTGTTTGGCCGTGGCCACCAGTGCATCCAGCGCCGTTTGCGAAGCGGGTGACAAGATGTCCTGGGCGGTGTCGAACAGCACTTTGTATTGATTCAGGGCCGCGTCGAACTGTTGCTCGCAGGCCTTGGCATCAATAACGCCGGCCGAGCTCGGTGGGTGGGCCTGGGATTCATCGACAGCGGGTGCAGCCGGTTCGGCTGGCGCGGGGGGGACAACTTCGGGAGGGCGGCCGATATCGCTATCGGTCGGCGTCACGGACTGGTCGGCCAGGGTGCCGACAACCTGTCTGACACCATAGGTCTGATCAGCCGCGTTACGGTTTTGTGATGTTGCATTGGGCAGGGTCACGTCACGTCCGGCGACAACAATGGGAGCACTATCGGTTGCACTCCCCACGCGGGTCTGCAAATCCTGTTCGACTTCAGGCGTTGTTATCCAAAGAGCGGCCAACCACAGCAAAGCGAGTAACGGTAAACCCCACCACCAGTTTTTCGAACGAGCCATTTGTCTTCTCCTTAACGTAGAAAAACTAACGGACTGCGAAAAATGCTGTAGCAGGTGATAGTCAAGTGTAGGTAATAGTGGCGGAGCGTCAATATAACGGCAATTACCCACCAAAGTGTCAAAGTAATGTTCCACTCGACAAGGAAGCCGAAACCTTACGACCCCCTCTCGAACTCAGTACTCAACAACTGCAGTCATACCCCTTGAACGGGTCAATGCCACGTTGATCAGTCCTGGATAAAACGCACACCTGGCTTGGCCCGCTCATCGACCTGCAACTCGAACACATCCGGGCGGGCATAGTGACCGGTGACGTCGAAATCATAACGGGCGCGGACCAGTTGCTCGGTATCGATCTGCGCGGTCAGCAGGCCGGTCTCGCCGACCAACGGCCCGGCCAGCACCTCGCCCATGGGCCCGACAATCAGGCTGCCGCCGTTGATCAACGGGCGTTCCGCCGGCCAGTGGATCACCTCCACACCCAGTGCCTGCGGTGAGGGCTGGACCTGGCAGGCGCTGATCACAAAGCAGCGGCCTTCACAGGCGATATGGCGCATCGTCACCTGCCACATCTCCCGCTCATCCACCGTCGGCGCGCACCAGACCTCAACGCCCTTGGCGTACATGGCCGTGCGCAGCAGCGGCATATAGTTCTCCCAACAGACCGCCGAACCGATCCGCCCGGCCTTGCCCTCCACCACCGGCAGGGTCGAACCATCGCCCTTGCCCCAGATCAACCGCTCGGTGCCGGTGGGCATCAGCTTGCGGTGTTTGGCCACCAGCCCGCCCTGGGGTTCGAAGAACAACACCGTGCAATACAAGGTAGAACCCGCGCGCTCGATGACCCCGAGCACCAGGCTCGCCCCGGTACGGGCGGACAGCTGCGCCAGCGCATCGGTCTCGGCGCCCGGTACGTCGATGGCATTGGCGTGATAACGGGCGAAGGCCTCACGGCCCTCGGGCAGCCGATAACCCAATTGGGTACCGAAGGTTTCACCCTTGGGATAGCCGCCCAACAGGGCTTCGGGCATCACCACCAGGCAGGCGCCGGACTCGATGATCGCGCGTTCATAGCCGAGGATCTGTTCCAGGGTGTCGCCCTTGCCGCCCGGCAGGGAACCGATTTGCAACGCGGCAACGATGGACGTGGGCATGACGTGAACTCCATGAAAGTAGGGGGCCAATTGTCATGCCGACCGACATCATGAATAAAGCCACCTTCAGAACTGAATGATATTAACTAAATAAATATCGAACCCGGTCGTCTCAACCTGTTCCAGGATCCTCGAAGCGCAGTGCGAGATATCAAATTGATATGTTTGTTATCCGCTGTTCTCGACAGAGACTGCCGAGGGTTAGAATGGCCGAAACCAGGGAAGAATTCATGAGCGAACCGATCCTTTCAGAAGCCGAGTACGACGCCATCACCGACGCCGCCGCGCATTGGTGCATGCGGCTGCATGAAGAGGATTGCACCAGCGCCGAGCGCGAAGCCTTCGCCGCCTGGCTCAAGGCCGACCCGCTGCATGCCTTCGAATACGAAGCCATGCTGGAAATCTGGGACGTGGCCGATCAGCTACCGCCGACCGCCGCTCCCCAGGTGGTGGCCCTGATACCGAGGCGCCGTAACTGGCAACGCTACGGCATGGCCGCGGCCATCAGCCTGTTGGCCGTGCCCGTCGCCGGTTACCTGGGCTGGAGCCTCGGTTGGATTCCCAATGCCTACCAGAGCTTCGAGACTTCGAACCAGTTGCGCCAGGTCACCCTGGCTGACGGCAGCCAGGTGGAGTTGAACCTGGGAACGCAACTGACCTACAGCAACTACAAGGACCAGCGCCGGGTGATCTTGAAAAAGGGCGAAGCCTATTTCGAGGTCCGACACGACGCCGAGCATCCCTTCGTGGTGAAGGCCGCCGAGGGTCAGGTGCGGGTCACCGGAACCAAGTTCAACGTGTGGATGTATCAGGATCAGGTTCGCGTAACCTTGCTGCAGGGCTCGGTACTGGTCAGCAGCAATACCACCCACCCTGGCGACGGTTATCGCCTCGACCCGGGCATGCAGGCCCGCTACAAATCCGGCGACTATGAACCGCAGATCAGCCAGACCTACGCGCAAGACGCCAACCTGGCCTGGCGCAATGGCAAGCTGGTGCTCGACAACCTGATGCTGAGCGACGCCCTGCCGTTGATCAACCGCTACCTGGAGCGTCCGGCGCTGCTGGCCGACAAGAGCACCGGGGCGATTCGCATCGGCGGGATCTACAGCACCGGGGAAGTGCAGCGGTTGCTGACCTCCCTGCCCAAGGTGCTGCCGGTGTACCTGACGCAGAACAAGGAAGGCCAGGCGGTGATCAATGCGATTGCGCGGGATACCCCGAAGGGCTGATCAGCCTACTTGCGCGCTTCGCGAATCACCTGCACCTGATACTCGGCATCCGCCTTGATCTGCTGTTCAGTGAACGGCAACACACTCCACTGCTTCTTCGAGAACGCTTCGGTCTGGTCGCGAAAGTGCGGCGATGTCGGGTCAGTGGACAGCGAAAACGCCAGCAACCCCAGAGCCTGGGGTCCCTTGTCGTCAAAACTCACCACCTGCAGATAGCTGGTGCCGCCGACGACCTCGCGCTTGCCGCCCTCCCCCGGCACACTCTGAATCGCGTTGTATACGCCCAGGGTCGCCGGACCGCCATGCACCGGCACCGGCTGCCCGCCCTGGCTGACCTGCTGCACATCGCCCCAGTGACTCGCGGCCGTCAGCCCCGCCGCCTTCACCTGTTCCAGCGACGCCAGCATCGCCCCGTGCAGCGCCCTGGCCACCTTGATCTGCTCGAAGGCCAGGCCACGCGGGGTGTGTTGCGGATCAGCCGGATCAAACCTGACCCGCCAGAAATTCTCGCCTTCGGACAAGTGCGCCATGATGTTCTGGAAATGCACCATGCCCAGCCCGCTTTGCAGGTTCGCGTGGGCGTCCCACTCCTTGAGGCTGGCGCATACCGGCGCCAACGTCACGGCATCGTTGCCCAGGTCGCCGGCGCAGAAGCGCAGCAGGTCCGGCAGCACCAATCCGGCCAGGTACACCTGATCGTCCATCACCATCGCCTGCAGATCCGCGACCTTGATCGCCGCGGGCCGGTCCAGCCGTGCCAGGCGCTCGAGGGCAAAGCGCGCCCGTGGCCCGAGAGGCTCACCCTCACGACTGACCAGGGGCGAAAAGCCCTTGAGCGGTGCCCGCGGATTGACCATCCAGGCCGAATCGTTGGAGTTCTGCAGATAGTCGCCACGCTCCAGTTGCGGCAACTGGTCCGCCGGGAAGATGCCCTTCTGCGCGGCATTCGCCGCCACGTTCCAGGCACAGGCCGCGCGTGAGCCGTCGAGCACCACCAGCGGCCCGCTGCCACGGGGATCGCCGCACAAGGCCAACTTGGCCGCGTCCACATAAGGCACCACCGACAGGTTCAGGTACAGCGCCTTCCCCTGGTCATCCACCGCCAGCGTATTGACCCACGGAATGCCCTGAATTCGCTGCACCGATGCCTGCAACGCCTGAAGGTTGTCGGCATGGTTCATCGCATACCACTGCTGCAACACCCGGTCGTTGTCCTGGTTGGCATCGCGCAGGCTGAACGCCACGTCACGGTTCCAGTCGAGCTTGCCGGGCCATTGCACCACCGGCCCGAACACCGAACTGTAGAGCACCCGCTCAACCGTCTTGGTGCTGCCATCGGCCTGCTTGACCTCGACCTTGACCAGACGCTTGTCCAGCGCCGTGGATTGGCCATCGAGCAGGTAACGGGTCGGATCCTTGGGATCGAGTTGCAACCGATACAGGGTGAAATGCCTGGACGTGTCCACCGTATGGGTCCAGGCCAGGTGTCGGTTGAAACCGATATTGATCATCGGCAGGCCCGGCAGCGCCGCCCCCATCACATCAAGCTGGCCAGGAATGGTCAGGTGCATCTGGTAGAAACGCAGGCCACCGACCCACGGGAAATGCGGGTTGCCGAGCAACAAGCCACGGCCGTTGAACGAACGCTCGCCGCCGACCGCCACCGCATTGCTGCCACGGTCCAGGGCGAAACGTTGCAGGCGTTCGGCCGCCAGCTGGAACGACGCGTTCGCCACCTGTGCGGTCTGCTGCGGTGGCGTGGCGGCGGCCAGGGCTTCGGCGAACTGCCCGACACCGCCTTCGACCAGCAGGCGCCGGGTCAGCTTGACCAGGTCCTGCGGCGTGATCGGCCGTACCCACTCTCCTCGACACTGCTCCGGCAAGCCCCCGGCCTGGCGTTCGCTGAGCTGGCGGTTGTAGCCGGCGACATAACCCTCGATCAATTGCGTGACCTGCGGGGTTTGCGCCTGCCAGAAAGCATTCACCGCCTCGGGCGTATTGAGCCAGTTGAAGAACAGGTCGCTGGTGAGGTTGTCACGCCGCTCGACAGTCATCTGCTCGGGGCCGAAGTAGCGCGAGCGCTGGCCGTTGACCGTGACGATTTCGTTGGCCAGCAGGCACAGATTGTCCTGGGCATAGGCATAACCGATGCCGTAACCCAGCCCGCGCTCGTCGCTGGCGCGAATATGCGGCACGCCAAAGGTGGTGCGACGGATCTCGGCGTTCAGCTCGCGACTCGAGTCGCCAGCCTCGCGGGCCAGGGCGTGACTGCCAAGGCCGATCAACAACATCGCCAGGCAAAGCCTGGATAGCGAGCGGGTAATAATCACACTGACTCCTGATGGAATATCGAACACCAGGCGACCACGTGCGCAACAGCGAACGGCAACCCGGAAAAGCGGCCACCGTGGGAAATAAACAAGGGACGGCCGATGCCTGCCCATGAAAGACGAGTCTGAACATGAAAATTTAGGGCTATCCAGGCGGCTGAACATGAAACTTGAGCGATATCCAGGTGCCATCACCTGTCAGCGACCTGATACCGACATTTTTTCTACATTCGAGGCTTCATGATTTATCCGTCTCGCTCGTCCTTATCCAGGAGAGCCGACATCACCTTCCTGATCAGGCTCTGAAAAGGAGTTTTTGCATGTACGACCAGCACAGGTCAACGGACGGTAATTCTTTGCAACGCGATCCTTCCTACAGCTCGGGCGCCATGTTGGCTAAACCTGCCGAACGCAGCGGTAATAGCCGCATCCGCCAGTTGCTCAAACACTTCGGTTTGCGCACCAGCCTGATCCGACTCAAAGTCATCGATGCACTGCTGAGTGCCGACGAAGATCATCGCCGGCTGGGTGTGCGCGGGGTTCACAGTCACTTGCTGGAATTGGGCATTCCCTTGTCCTTTCTCAGCGTGCGCGAGGTGCTCAAGCGCCTGTGCAGCGAGGGCGTCGTGGTGCTCAACGCGGACAAGAGCTACAGCCTGCACCCGGATGCGGCCGCGGCCCTGGAGTTACAGGACTCCATGCCGCAGAGCGCGCAGATCGGCGACTGAGTTCAGGGCTTGACCTTGCGCCGCATGACACCGTTGATCACCACCACGAGCACCGCCACGCCAATGGCGATGTACTGGAACAGCTTCTCGCTGATAACCCCGGTGTTTTGCAGATAGGACAGGCCGAACATGATCCCCAGTACCACCAGGGAAATCAGAATCGAGTACTTCAGACGCTGCGATTGAGTCATTACCTATTCCTGAATAGTTAAAACTTGAAACGACAAATGTATCCGACTTGTATCTGAATCAATACCAAAGCCCTACAAAGGCCGATGAATGAAACGACGCAAACGGGGTCCCATAGTATATCCGGGGAAGGGTTTTATCTTCCCGGCTTCACCCATGAGGATTTATCCATGTTTCGTCGAATCACGATGTTGATTCCCCTGCTGATCATTCTGTCACTGAGTGGTTGTTTCATTTTCCCCCACGGTGGCGGCTGGCATGATCATGATCACCGTTACTCCGAGGGTGAATACCGTCGCTGATAAGCCTGCCTGACGGCGGGATGCTTCTCCTGTAGGAGCCGGCTTGCCGGCGATGGGGCCCTTGGGCCTTGCGGCGCCCACATGGACGCCATCGCCGGCAAGCCGGCTCCTACATAGATCGCGTCAGACCGATCCTTTCGCTCCGCCCCTTCTTATCAACGCAGAAACCCCGTACCCGGCCGGGTACAGATCTCCACCAGCCAATCGACAAACACCCGCACCCGCGCCGACATCTGTCGATGGGGCGGATACATCGCGCTCAGCGGTAATCCGGGTGGCGGATGATCGCGCAACACTTCGCACAACTGGCCGCTGCGCAATTGTTCGACCACATGGTAATAGGGAATCTGCACCAACCCATACCCCGCCTCACACGCCGCCAGGTAACCGTCGGCACTGCTGACCGAGAGACGCTTGGGCAGGTCGATCGCCTGCAACTGGCCGCCCTGCTGGAACTCCAGCCCGAAGCGCTTGCCGCTCACGCTGGAAAAATACTCGACCATCCGATGCCCCGCCAAGTCCGCCAGTGACGTCGGCAGGCCCATGCGTTCGATATAGGCCGCACTGGCACAAGTCACTTGTTCGACCAGCACCAGCGGCCGGGCCACCAGCGAGTCGTCCAGGGCTTCGCCACCGCGCAACACACAATCGATACCGTCACGGATCAGGTCCACGGGTCGGTCATTCAGGCCGATTTCCAGGTCGATCAGCGGGTAACGCTCGCTGAACTCGGGCAATACCGGAATCACGATCAAGCGCCCGATGCCCGCCGGCATATCCACCCGCAGGGTCCCTCGCGGATTGCGCCGGGCAGAGGAAAACACCGCTTCGGTCTCCTCCAGGTCCGCCAGCAGTTGCACGCAGCGCTGGTAATAGGCCGCGCCGTCGAGGGTGCTGCTGACCTGGCGAGTGGTGCGGTGTAACAGTTGCACCCCCAGGTGCGCTTCCAGTTGCTTGACCAGCACCGTCACCGAAGCCCGGGGCACTTGCAGGCTGTCGGCGGCCTTGGCAAAACCGCCCAGCTCGACGATCCGGGTAAAGACCCGCATGGCATTGAAGCGATCCATCGGCCCTCCATTATTGGGATTTTACGAATAGTGATAGTGCTTTTAGCCGGTTTATCGCGCTTTTGTCGAGGTTCACACTGCATGAAATTCCACAGGAGCTCACACCATGCACACTCGTCAACTCGGCAAGAACGGCCCGCACGTCTCCGCCATCGGCCTCGGCTGCATGGGCATGACCGATTTCTACACCACCGGCAGCGACACCCGCGAAGCCACCGCGACCTTGCATCGGGCTTTGGAACTGGGCGTGACCCTGCTCGACACCGCCGATATCTATGGCCCCCACAGCAACGAAGAACTGATCGGCCAGGCCATCGCCGGCAAACGCGACCAGGTGTTCCTGGCCAGCAAGTTCGGCATCCTCCGTGACCCGGCCAGGCCTGCGTACCGTGGGGTCAGCGGGAAACCGGAGTACATCCGCACGGCCATCGACGGTACCCTCAAGCGCCTGGGTGTGGAAACCCTGGACTTGTACTACCAGCACCGTATAGACCCGGAAGTGGCTATCGAGGAAACCGTCGGCGCCATGGCCGAGCTGGTCAAGGCCGGCAAGGTCCGTTACCTGGGTTTGAGCGAGGCCTCGGCCGAAACCCTGGAGCGGGCCCATCGGGTGCATCCGATCAGTGCCCTGCAAAGCGAGTACTCGCTGTGGAGTCGTGATCAGGAAGACAACGGCTGCCTGGCCGCTTGCCAACGCCTGGGAATCGCCTTTGTGCCCTACAGCCCGTTGGGCCGTGGTTTCCTGACCGGCGCCTTGAAGAGCCCGGACGATTTCGCCGCCGATGACTATCGGCGTTTCAGCCCACGCTTCCAGGGCGAGAACTTCGCCCGCAACCTGCAACTGGTGGAACAGGTACAGGCGCTGGCTGCGGAAAAAGGCGTGACGGCCGGGCAACTGGCGCTGGCCTGGGTCCTGGCCCAGGGCGACTACCTGATCCCGATTCCCGGGACCAAGCAACGCAAGTACCTGGAGGAGAACGTGGCGGCCCTGGAGGTGAAGCTGAGCCCCGCCGAATTACAGGCCCTGGAGGCGATTTTCCCGGCGGGTGCCACGGCCGGGCTGCGTTATCCGGAAGCGGTGATGCAGGGGCTCAATCGCTAAGCGCCCCGCCTCAGAAATCGCGTTTGTAGAAAATATCCAGGGAACTGGCCACACCACTCGCCGCCTCCAGATACACCTTCTTGCTCAACATATAACGCAAGGCGATGGTATTGGCCGGTTCGAACACCCCCACCCCGTAGCGCAAGCTCAGTTTCTCGGTGATCTTGCCGCTGGCCACCACCGATGTGGTGCTCCCGCTGCCCTGGGTATCGAGGGCAAAATCCTCGATACCCAGGTTCTTCGCCAGGTCGCCGGTCAACCCGGCACTGCCCATCAGCCCCAGACCCAACGCCGCCTGGGCCAGCACATTGCTGTCTTCGCCGGTGGTACTCAGCGGTCGCCCCAACACCAGGTAGGACAACGCCTGCTCCTGGCTCATGGCCGGCTCCGAGAAAATCTGCGTGGTCGGTTGCTCGGCGCTGCCGCTCAGGCGAATACCGGCAATCACGTCATCGGTCTGGCGAATCGCCTCGATATCCAGGTACGGCTGGTCGATGGGCCCGGCGAACAGCAGGCGCGCCCGGCGAATGGTCAGGCGCTGGCCATAGGCGCTGTAGCGCCCGTCATTCAGGCGCAACTCACCCCGGGTATCGAGGTTGTCACCGATATGCACCTGCCCCTGCAAGTCAGCGGTCAGGCCAAAGCCGTTGAAACTGAGTTTGTCCTCCCCCACCAGCACCTCGATATCCATGGACATCGCCAGGGGCGCCTTGCCCTCCGCGGTCTGCTGGCCGACGATCACCGTGTCGTCCGAGACCTTGACCGTCGACGGCGGCAGTTCGCGCACGACGATCGCGCCCTTGGGCACATGCACCTTGCCGGCAATCGCCAGCTTGTCGCCGTGCATCGACACCGTCAGGTCCGGCGCGACTTCCAGGGTCGCATACGGCTCGACGCTGACCGGCAACTGCGAGCCCTTGATCGCCAATTCCAGCTGTAGCGCATCGGTCCAGTCGATATGCCCGGCCAGGCTGCCATGCCCGGCCTCGCCACCGGTCCAACTGCCGTTGAGCTGGACGTTTTCCCCGGCGATCTGCGCCTGCACCCGCAGGTCCTTGACCGTGGTCGGCACTTCCGAGCCGGAGACCTCGCCACCGCTCAAGGTCAGGTTGCCGTTGACCTTGGGCGCCAGCAAGCCGCCGGACAAGCGCCCGCTGCCATCCAGGCGGCCGGCCAGGGTCTCGACCTTTCTCACGAAAGGTCGGGCCACGCTGAGGTCGAGTCCGCTGAGGCGGAAATCGCCGGTCAGGGGTTTGTTCTTCGCCAGGGGATTGATCTGCGCCTGGAGCATCAGCTCGCCAAGCTTGCCACCGCGAAAATCCAGGACCGTGTCGACCCGTCGCGGGGTCAGGTTGCTGGTCAGCTTGAGGGTCTCGTAGGGGAAATCCAGCCATTTGCGCCGTTCGCGCATGCGCAAAGTGCCGCCACTGGCATCGATCATGATCTGGCCCTTGGGGCCGCTGGCCGGCAGGTCCACTTGCAGGTCGGCATTCAGCCGGCCCTGCCAGGCGAAGTCGCGGGGCAACCATTGCCCCAGGCTTTCCAGGGGGAATTGCTTGAGGTGATAACGCAAGCGCGGCTCAGGCATCAACCGCTGATCCTCGCCGCACAGGCTGGCCTCTCCCGACAACCAGCAGTGGCTGCCAAAATTCAGCCGGCCATCGGCGAGATATTCGAGTCTGGCCGGGTTCTGCAGTTTCCAGTCCTGGCCGCCGGTCTGTACATCACCGGAAACCAGGCGCCCGCGCCAGTTGCCCTTGTCGAGTACGCCGTCAAGGCCCAGGGCCAGCTTCAGCAGCGGACCTTGCAGGTCGAGTTGCGCCTGCTGGCGCTTGAGATCGCCCTTTCCGTGCAAGGTCAGGGTGCCCAGGGCCGTGTCGCCGGCCTGGATGCCGCCGCCCTTGAGATCCAGTTGCCCACGTTGGGCGCTGTCGAGGTTGGCCTCGAGGCTGAGGTCCTGCAAACGGTTATCGGCAAATGCCAACTGCTGGCCGTGCAGGCTGACCTTGCCCTGCGGTGCCTTGAGCGTGCCGGCAAGATCGACCCGACCTTTGACTTGCCCGCGCAACTGCGGCCAGAGCTGGCCCAGGCGCGGCAGGTTGAGATCGAGCTGCCCGGCCAGGCGTTGTTGCAGGCTGCCGCTGCCCTGAATGTGGTTGTCGCCGAGACGAATGTCCAGGGCACCGAGGGTCCATTGCTCGCCCTTGCCGCTGGCCTTGGCTTGTAACACTGCCGGTTGTCCGCGCAGCTTGCCCTTGAGGTCGATATTCGCCTCGACGGAAAGCTGCTGGTTCTTCAATTCGCCTTTGCTGCGCAGCGGCCCGGCCAGGGTCCCGGGCAACTCCGCCAGCCAATACGCCGGGTTGAGCGCCCTCAGGTCCAGCGCGGTGTCCCAGGCGATGCCATCGGCGAATTGCAGCTTCAGGTAGCCGCTGGCCTTGCCCTGCCCCGCCGTCACTTCGAGCTGCGGCAGGGCGATCTGTTTCAGGTCGCCGCTGAACGGCGTCAGCAGGCTGAACTTGCCCGCCGGGCCGTCGAGATCGGCCTGGACGTAGCCCAGGTAGTTACCGTCGCGGTAATGCACTTCGCCGACCAGGGTCCGTGCCTTGACCGCCGGCTCCTCGATCAACGGGTACAGGCGATGCCAGGGGAAGTCCAGCCAATCGACCTTGGCGTCAACACTGAAGCCCTTCTGCCAGTCCAGCTCGGCGCTGAGTTTCAGCCGCTGCCTGGCATCGGCCGTCAGGTCCAGCGCGGCGATCTGTGCACCCTGCCCATCGACCCGACCTTGCAGGTTGAGGTCGACGGGGCCTTGTTCGGCCGGCAGCACGGCCTTGCCCTGGAGCAGGTAACCGTCTTTCAGGTTGCCGTTGCCGGTGAGTTCAAGCTGATTGAGTTGCAGGGTATCCGGCAGTTCGGCGCTGGCCTTGAAGCCATCGGCGGTGATCCGCACCCTGGCCGGCAGGTGCTCGGCCAGGGCCTCCAGTTCGCCCGTCAGTTGGCCCTGCAGATAACCGCTGCTGTTGGCCTTGAGCTTGAGGGTCTTGAGCAGATCACCCTGCACCTCCAGCGCCAGGGCCCAGGGCACACCGCCCGGGGCCGGCAACAACAGCTTGCCCTCGGCCGCCAGCGGCCAGTCGCCGCTCGGTTGCAGCAGCCCGGAAAGGTCCAGGCTGAGGTCGTCGTGCTGCAGATGCACGGTATCGATCTGCAAACCCTTTGTGGTCCAGTGCGCGGCCAGCTGCAATTCCTTGAGCTGCTCGCTGCCATCGAGCCACAGGCTGCCGATACGCACCTGGCGCAACTCGATCGCCACCGGCAGTTTCAGCGTCGGCAAGCTCAGCGGCCCGCTTTCGGCTGGCGCGCCCGGTTCGAAGCGCAGGTCGACCCGCTCGACTTCCAACTGATCGACACACAGCACAAAGTGCGTCAGGCACAGCGGCGACCAATTGAAACGCGGCTGCTGCAATTCGACCCGATTGCCGCCCTGCTGCCAGAGCAGATGATCGGCGCTCCACTGCCCGCCCAGATGACCCTGGAAATTTTCCACGCTCAAACCCGGCACCTGAGCCAACGCCCAGCGACTGCCGGCCTGGGTGCCCAGCAACAGACTCAACGACACCAGCAACAACAGCATCAGCGCGACAAGCGCCAGGCCGAGTATTTTCAAACCACGCTTCACAACTCAGGCCCCATGGAAAAGTGCAAACGGATACCGCCGGGATCGTCCAGCGCATGGGCCAGGTCGAGACGGATCGGCCCCACCGGCGAGATCCAGCGCACGCCGATGCCGACGCCGGTCTTGAGGCTCGGCAACTCCAGGGTGTTGAACGAGTTGCCCTGGTCGACGAAGGTCGCGACCCGCCATTTCTCGGCGATGGAATATTGGTATTCAAGGCTGCCGGCGACCATGTAGCGCCCACCGATCCGATCGCCCTCGGAGTTTTCCGGGGACAGGCTCTGGTAGTCGTAGCCGCGCACGCTCTGGTCGCCACCGGCGAAGAAACGCAGGGACGGCGGCACGTTCCTGTAGCCGTTGGTGGCGCTGCCGCCGAACTGGATCCGGCCGAGGAAACGGTGATTATCCCAGACCGTGGTCAGGCCCTTGAGCGTGGCCGTGCCGTACAACAGGTTATTGTCCGAGGCCAGGCCTTCCTTGGCGACCTTGCTGTCGAACTCAAGGCGATAGCCGTTGTGCGGATCGATGCGATTGTCGCTGCGCAGGTAGGAGTAATTGATGCCCGGCATCAGCAAGGTACTCAGGCCCGAGTCATCGCCGAGGCGATATTCCTCGCGCTGCCACTTGAGCGAGATCACCCGTTGCCAGCCGCTGGGCAACTTGCTGTGCCATTCCGGGCCGATGGTGAACAGCTTGCTCAGGCTGTCGGTGTTGGCGATTTCTTCATACTGGTAGCCGGCGGCCCAACGCAGCTTGTCGGTGAGCGGCGGGTCCAGCGGATGGTCGTACCAGAGGCCGATATTCTGCCGGGGCGCGGACACCTCGCTTTCGATCCCGTAGCTGTCGCCCTGGGCATTGACCCAGTGGCGGGTCCAGTTGGCCTTGACCCGGGGCCCGACGTCGGTCGAATAACCCAGGCCCAGGCCCATGGTGCGCGGCTTGCGGGTATCGAGCTGGACCTCGACCGGGATCACCCGGTCCTTGGCCGCCATCGGCGCCGCGTCCACCCGCACGCCTTCGAAGTAGCCGCTCGATTGCAGGGCCTGGTTGAGCTCGGCGATCAGTTCGGAATCGTATGGGGTGCCGGCCTTGAACGGTACCATGCGGTGCAGCAGGTCTTCGTCGAAGGGCGTGTCGCCGGCGAAATGCACCGGGCCCAGGGAGTAGCGCGGACCGCTGTCATAGATCAGCTCGATATCGGCGATGCCCGCCTTGGGGTCGACGATCAACTTCTGGCTGATAAAGTGGCCGCTGAAAAACCCGTAGCGCGAAGCGCGGTTGAGGATCAGGCGCTTGGCATCCTCGTAGTGCCCATGGTTGAGCACGGCACCGGGCTTGAGGGCGTCACTGCTGGGAATCCGGAAGGCCTTGAGGCTGCTAGCCGGGCCTTCGATGCGCACGGTGACATTGCGCAGATGCACCGGTTCGCCGGGGTCGATGGTCAGGATCAGCTTGGGCGTCTTGCCGGCTTCGACTTCCGTCTCGATCTGCGGCTGATAATAGCCGAGCGCCTGGGCGGCCTTGCGGGCCTGCTCCTGCGCGCCGCGGCTGAAACGCCGCAGGGCATTTTCGCCACGATTACCGAGACTGCCAATGTAGCCTTCCACATTGGCCTTCAACTCGTCGTTCGCCGGTTTGACCCGTACATCGAGTTCGCTTTGCGCCAGGGCCGCCATGCTGCAACAAAGCAGGAGCAAACCGCCGGTCAATCTTATAGAAAACATCATAGGCGCGGATGCTATCACGGGCTGGGTTAAGGCCGTCATAGAACGCGAAACCGACCGGAAAGTTCGACAGTCAAGCCATTGCTGTTTGTAACATCTGGGGGTTGGAGTGATAAAACACGTGCTCGCGGATTGGTCCCACTGCTATCTCACCGATGTCCTCATAACCCTGGCGCTTGTAGAACTCCAGATAACGCGGGTTACCGCTATCGAGCACCACGCCTTGGGAATGCGGGTCTTCGGCACACCAGTTATGCACCGCCATCAGCAACTGCTCGCCATAGTGCTGGCCCTGGAATTGCGGGTGGATGCCCAGCAACGGCAACACATGCACCGAATTCGACGGCAGGCAGGCGAGCACCGCCTGCTGGTACTCCAGGTAGCGACGGGTACAACGAAAACCGGTGCTCAGCACCATGCGCATACGCCAGACCCAGCTCTCGGTCACGTCCAGTCGGCGTTGTGGCGGGGCGATCAGCGCGATGCCGATCAGGCGGTCATTGACCAACAATCCAATGGCCGGTAAATCCTCGAGAAAGTGTTGCTTGACCCGTTCGCGCACCGTGGCCCGGACCCGCTGCTCGTAGCCCGGGCGTTCGGCCTCGAACAGATAGGCGAACGTCGGTTCATGCCGATAGGCCTGGTACAACAGCGAGCGTGCTTCGCGAGAATAACCACCGTCGAGCAGATGGATCTGGGCCGTGATCTCTGGCATATCCGGCATGGGGGTCAACCTCCCTGGCCGCGGCGTGTCGCCGCAACGATCTGAGAGAACGTTAGCAGTGCATCGGCACTCCCGCCACGCTGGCCGTCGCCGGACTTGTCGGCTAGCATCGCTGTTTTGCCAGGATTGCCGCCCATGAAAATCGTCTCGTTCAACATCAACGGCCTGCGCGCCCGGCCCCATCAGTTGGCGGCGCTGATCGAGAAGCACCAGCCGGACGTTATCGGCTTGCAGGAAACCAAGGTTTCCGATGAGCAGTTTCCCCAGGCTGAAGTCGAGGCCCTGGGTTACCACGTGCATTTCCATGGTCAGAAAGGCCATTACGGTGTGGCGCTGCTCTCGCGCCAGGCGCCACTGAGCCTGCACAAAGGTTTCGAGGGCGACGATGAGGACGCCCAGAAGCGTTTTATCTGGGGCACCTTCGCCGATGAAAACGGCACGCCGGTGACCATCATGAACGGCTATTTCCCCCAGGGCGAAAGCCGCGACCACCCGACCAAGTTCCCGGCCAAGGAACGCTTCTACCAGGACCTGCAGCAGTTGCTGGAAAGCCGGTTCCAGCACGACCAGCCGCTGGTGGTGATGGGAGATATCAATATTTCCCCGGAAGACTGCGATATCGGTATAGGCGCCGACAATGCCAAGCGCTGGTTGAAAACCGGCAAGTGCAGCTTCCTGCCGGAAGAGCGCGAATGGCTGGCCCGTCTGAAGAACTGGGGGTTGGTGGACAGCTTCCGGCACCTGCACCCAGAGGTGAACGATCGCTTCAGCTGGTTCGATTACCGCAGCCGTGGTTTTGAAGACGAGCCCAAGCGCGGCCTGCGGATCGACGTGATCATGGCCTCGAATGGCTTGCTGCCACGGGTCAAGGCCGGTGGGGTCGACTATGAATTGCGCGGCATGGAAAAACCTTCCGACCACGCGCCGATCTGGCTGGAGCTGGGCTGATCACGCCATCGTCATTTAACTGAAACCTGAATGACTTATTCTTGCAGCACTCTGGCCCACAAAAGGTGCAGGCTCCATGCTGCGCGCGCTCTCACTGCTAATTCTCTGCGGCCTCCCTGCCCTGACCCTGGCGGCCCTGCCCGCGCCGCCCGATGACGGCCCGGCGCTGCGCATCCAGGGTTCCAACACCATCGGTGCCGACCTCGGGCCGGCGCTGGTCAAGGGCTGGCTCGAGGAACAGGGCCTGCATGGCGTGCACCTGGCCAACACCGGCAAGGACAACGAGCAGCGCGTGCTCGCCACCACCGAGCAAGGCCGCCGGGTCCGGGTCGAAGTCGCCGCACATGGCTCCAGCACCGGCTTCACCGCCCTGAAAGCCGGTACCGCCGACCTCGCCGCCTCCTCACGCCCGATCAAGGACGCCGAACTGGCGGACCTCGCCAACCTCGGCGATCTGAAAAGCCCCGACGCCGAGCAAGTGATCGCCATCGACGGCGTGGCGATTATCCTCCATCCGCAAAACCCGCTGACCCGACTGAACACCGAAGAGCTGGCGAAAATCTTTTCCGGCGAAGTGAAAACCTGGGAAGAACTGGGCGGGATCGGCGGCGCCATTCACCTCTACGCCCGCGATGAAAAATCCGGGACCTGGGACACCTTCAAGGAGCTGGTCCTGGCCGGTCGCGGCAAGTCCCTGGCTGCTGGCGCCAGGCGTTTCGAATCCAGCGAACAGTTGTCCGACGCGGTCAGCCAGGATCATCAGGGGATCGGCTTTATCGGCCTGCCCTACGTTCGCCAGGCCAAGGCCGTGTCCATTGTCGACGGCGACTCGCAAGCGATGCTGCCCCTGGCCAGCCTGATTGCCACCGAGGATTATCCGCTGTCGCGACGGCTGTTCTTCTACCTGCCACCCAACGGCCAGAACCCCTGGGCCGCGTCCTTGGTGCGCTTCGCGCAAAGCCCGGCGGGCCAGGCGATTGTCGCCGGCAACGGGTTTGTCGCACAGACGGTGCAAGCCATGTCGGTGACACCCGGCCCGGCCATGTCAGAGGAATACCAGGCCCTGGCGAAAGAGGCGCAACGGCTGTCAGTGAATTTCCGTTTCGAGGAAGGCAGCGCCAGCCTGGACAACAAGGCGCGCCAGGATGTGTTGCGGGTCCTGGATTACCTGCATGCCCAGGGCAAGCTGAACAAACAGGTGACCCTGGTGGGCTTTGGCGACGCCAAGAACGACCCGGCCCGCGCCGCCCTGCTGTCCAAGCTGCGGGCGATGGCGGTACGCCGGGAACTGGTGAAAGGCGGCGTGGTGTTTCGCGATATCCAGGGCCTCGGCGCACAGATGCCGGTGGCGGCCAACACCCTGGATGAAGGCCGCATCAAGAACCGGCGGGTCGAGGTCTGGGTGTACTAAGAGCGCGGCTCTCAGCGCTCCGAACGCATCATCTCCCGCGGCACATATTTGCCGATCTCGTACTTGCCGATCGCCGCCCGGTGCACTTCATCCGGGCCGTCGGCCAGGCGCAGGGTCCGTTGCATGGCGTACATGTAGGCCAGCGGGAAATCGTTGGAAACCCCGGCCCCGCCGTGGATCTGGATCGCCCGATCGATCACCTTCAAGGCCACGTTCGGCGCCACCACCTTGATCTGTGCGATCTCGCTTTTCGCCACCTTGTTACCGGCGGTGTCCATCATGAAGGCCGCCTTCAGGGTCAACAGCCGTGCCATGTCGATCTCCATCCGCGAGTCGGCGATCTTGTCGATATTCCCGCCCAGGCGAGCCAACGGCCGGCCGAACGCGGTACGGTTGACCGCGCGCTTGCACATCAACTCCAGCGCGCGCTCGGCCATGCCGATGGAACGCATGCAGTGGTGAATCCGGCCCGGGCCAAGACGACCCTGGGCAATCTCGAAACCACGGCCCTCACCCAACAATACGTTCTCGTAAGGCACCCGCACGTTCTCGAACAGCACTTCGGCGTGACCATGGGGTGCATCGTCGTAACCGAACACCGGCAATGGACGAACGATCTTCACCCCGGGGGTATCCACCGGTACCAGGATCATCGAGTGCTGCTGGTGACGGGGTGCGTCCGGATTGCTCAGGCCCATGAACACCAGGATCTTGCAGCGCGGATCGCAAGCGCCGGACGTCCACCACTTCTTGCCGTTGATCACCCACTCGTCACCTTGGCGCTCGGCGCGGGCGGCCATATTGGTGGCGTCGGACGAGGCCACGTCCGGCTCGGTCATGGCGAAGGCGGAACGGATCTCGCCACGCAGCAGCGGTTCCAGCCAGCGCTGTTTCTGTTCTTCATTGGCGTAACGGACCAGCACTTCCATATTGCCAGTGTCCGGCGCCGAGCAGTTGAACGGCTCCGGCCCGAGCAGCGAGCGGCCCATGATTTCCGCCAGGGGTGCGTATTCCAGGTTGGTCAAGCCGGCACCCAGTTCGGACTCCGGCAGAAACAGGTTCCACAACCCCTCGGCCTTGGCGCGGGCCTTGAGCTCTTCCATGATCGCGGTGGGCTGCCAGCGATCGCCTTCGGCGACCTGGCGTTCGAACACCGGTTCAGCCGGATACACATAAGCGTCCATGAACGCGGTCACGCGTTCACGCAGTTCCTGAACCTTGGGCGAATAGGCGAAATCCATGGGCAGCTACCTTCTTGAGCAGGTGATCGGGGTCATGGAATCGATGCTAGATCAGCTACGAAAATTTACCAAAGCTATTCTCGCCGTGTATTAACATTCATCACCGATATATGATCGGCTGATCGAACCCTAACAATAAGAGCGCCGCGAAATGAATCTGAGCAAGGTCGACCTCAATCTTTTCATCGTCTTCGACGCCATCTATACCGAGGCCAACCTGACCCGCGCCGGGCAGATCGTCGGCATCACCCAGCCGGCGGTGTCCAACGCCCTGGCACGCTTGCGCGAGACCTTCAACGACCCGCTGTTCGTGCGCACCGCCCAAGGCATGGTGCCTACGCCGATGGCGCAGAACATCATCGGCCCGGTGCGCAACGCCCTGTCGCTGCTGCGTATCTCGGTGCAGGAAAGCCGGATCTTCAACCCGTTGCAGGCGAACAAGACCTACCGCATCAGCATGACCGACCTCACCGAGGCGGTGATCCTGCCGCCGCTGTTCCAGCGCCTGCGCCGCCTGGCGCCGACGGTGGCGATCGAGAGTTTCCTCTCCAAGCGCCGCGAGACCACCAAGGAACTGGCCGCCGGACGTATCGACTTCGCCGTCGACGCGCCGCTCAACACCGACCCGCAGGTGCGTCATGTCAAACTGATGGAAGACCGTTATGTCTGTGCCATGCGCAAGGGCCATGCAATGGCTGGCAAGGACAAGTTGACCCTGGATGATTACATGGGGTTCACCCACATCCATATCTCCAGTCGGCGCAATGGCCTGGGTTATGTCGACCTGGCCCTGGGCAAGATGGGCATCCAGCGCAAGATCGCCCTGCGTTCGCAGCATTACCTGATGGCCTCGCAGGTGTTGCAGCAGACCGACATGGTCATGACCGTGCCGGAGCGCTTCGCCCGCCGCCATGACCTGCATTACTACCCGTTGCCGGTCAATGACGTGCCGCCGGTGGAAACCCACCTCTACTGGCACGAAAGCACCGACCAGGACCCGGCCAACCGCTGGATGCGCGAGCAGATGATCGAGCTGTGCCAACAGGTCACGGCCCATGAGAAGAAGCTCGACAAGGCCTGAATGTGGCGAGCGGGCTTGCCCGCGCTGGGGCGCGAAGCAGCCCTAAAATCAGCGGCCTCATTGTGTCAGGCAGAACGCAGTCACAGGTTTTAGGGCCGCTTCGCGCCCCAGCGCGGGCAAGCCCGCTCGCCACAAGGGAAATCGTGTATTGCCGGCGTACTTGACGTATACGTCAAGCAGCCCTTAGCTTAGGGCCATGATCTTTCTCGAGCGCTTTCATGAGCAGCCAGACCTACAGCATCTCCGACCTCGCCCGCGAGCTCGACATCACCACCCGGGCCATTCGCTTCTATGAAGAGCAAGGCCTGCTCAGCCCCGAGCGAAAGGGCCTGGAACGCATCTACTCGGCCCGGGACAAGGTGACCCTGAAACTGATCCTGCGGGGTAAGCGCATCGGCTTTTCCCTGGCCGAATGCCGTGAGTTGATCGAACTCTACGACCCCACCAGCGGCAACCAGAAGCAGCTCAACAGCATGCTGGCGAAAATCACCGAACGCCGGGCACAGCTGGAGCAGCAACTGCTGGATATCGAACAGATGCAACTGGAACTCGACACCGCCGAGGAGCGCTGCCACCAAGCCCTGCAGACCCTCGAGCAACAGACCGACACAATCCTGTAGGAGCCGGGCTTGCCCGCGAAGAGGCCCTTGAGAGCGCTAAAAGCTTCGAGGGCAATCGAACGTCACCGGCCGCACCGACACCACCAACAAGGTATCCCCCCATGTCATTGCCCACCCACGTACGCCTGATCGAAGTCGGCCCCCGCGACGGTCTGCAGAACGAAGCCCAACCCATCAGCGTGGCCGACAAGGTCCGCCTGGTGGACCGTCTCAGCGACGCCGGCCTGGGCTATATAGAAGTCGGCAGCTTCGTCTCGCCCAAATGGGTGCCGCAGATGGCCGGTTCCGCCGAAGTCTTTGCGCAGATCCAGCGCAAGCCCGGTGTCACCTACGGCGCCCTGGCCCCCAACCTGCGCGGTTTCGAAGATGCCGTGGCCGCCGGGGTCAAGGAAGTGGCGGTGTTCGCCGCCGCGTCCGAAGCCTTCTCCCAGCGCAATATCAACTGCTCCATCAGCGAAAGCCTCGAACGTTTCGTACCGATCATGGACGCCGCCCGCCAGCACGGCGTGACCGTGCGCGGCTACGTGTCCTGCGTGCTCGGCTGCCCCTATGAAGGCCCGGTCGCCGCCGAACAGGTCGCCGTGGTGGCCCGCGAGCTGTATGCCATGGGCTGCTACGAAGTGTCCCTGGGCGACACCATCGGCACCGGCACCCCGGGCGCCACCCGGCGGATGTTCGAGGTAGTCTCGGCCAGCGTGCCGCGGGAAAAACTCGCCGGGCATTTCCACGACACCTACGGCCAGGCCATGGCCAATCTCTACGCCAGCCTGCTCGAAGGCATCGCGGTCTTCGACAGCTCCATCGCCGGCCTGGGCGGCTGCCCCTACGCCAAGGGCGCCAGCGGTAACGTCGCCACCGAAGACGTGCTCTATATGCTCAACGGCCTGGGTATCCATACCGGCGTCGACCTCGACCAACTGCTCCTCGCAGGCTCGGAAATCTGTACCGTGCTGGGACGTGTTACTGGCTCACGGGTCGCCAAGGCACGCCAGGCCCTATGAATGTGTCCGGGTGTTACCGTCTGGAAACACAAACGAGTAACACGGAAACAGATTCACGACATTGCCTTTGGCCGATGGTTCACGAAAAAGATCAAAGCCTTGATTTTAAAGGGCTTTCAAAAGTTGGCACGCCACCTGCTATATCTCTTGCATAACAAGAATAAAAAGCAGCAAACCCATAAAAATAAGACGTACCGACTCTGACATAACAAAAACAACACGGCAGAGACGCAGCTAACAGATTTTTTTGGAGAAGGTGTGCTTTCAGGGAACCCTCGGGTCACCCGCAACCGGACAGAGAATAATAAAACTACCTGAAGGTAGCTCCCGGACTGGTTGGATCACCTGATAAAGCAGATCAGCGCTCAAAAAAATACGTTTGCTCTTTGACCCCGGATGGGGGTCACCTAAACGGCGAGAAAGGGTCACGGTCGACAAAAACAACAATAGACCGCCCCTCAATAATAAGAAAAGAGCATACAACAACACATTCAAGGGGAGCTTCGGCTCCCCTTCGTGTTCCTGCCTTCCTGTCATTCGATGACAACCCCTCCTTGTGCCTATCTATGTACCGCATCTGCCGAATTCACGGAGCGGATACTGAACCTGCCTACGCGGCCATCCGCCTGCGCGATCGCCCCGTATCAATACCCGACTGATGACAGATCCTGAACAGGATGTTTATTTCTTTAATTGGCAGGTATCACCATGTCTCCAAGAACCCCGGTCAAACCCACATCGTCCACCATCAGGGTACCCGTGCCCAAGACGCCGGACCTTCCCGAATCCTTGCGCCCATCACTTCCCACGGGGCCGCATGCCAGCGGCCTGCGCCCACACCACCTGGGCAACCCGGCGGTTTCCGGCGGTCAGGCTCCTGCTCCTCTTCGACCGGCAGCCAACACGCCATCGGAGCAAAACTTGCAACTGACGGATCTTCCGGGTCAGGCCAGGAGCGCGCTACCCGCTTCACTGGAGAGCTACCGGGTCAGCACGAGCGGGGCATTGCCGCCGCCCGACCAGCAGGGCCTGCGGATCATCAAGAACCGTCACTATGTCGATCTCGATGACGGCGGTACGGCCATGGTCGCGTACGACGCGCAACTCGAGACCTACCGGGCAAAACGTTCCAATGAACTGCTGCCGTCCGGTCCCGCGCTTTATCGGATAGGCAACGGCAGCACCTGGGGACCGGAGATGGCGTCCGCCGATCAGCCCACGGCAAGCCCGCCACCGCGCAAACGGCCACGCCTGATTGAGGATCCGCCGGCCGCTGTCGTCGTGGCCAAATTCAGCTATTCCACCCCAAGCCCCTACACCCGTCTCGCCGGCCCCGATAGTCAGGGTTACTACCGTCTGAAAAAGCTGAATGCCGATAACTCCGAAGACACCCTGTACGCGTTCAGCAAGGACGACGACCATTGGGTATTGGTTGACCCGCCAGAGGGCCGGATGGACTCAAGCGGTCAGTCGATGGCCGCCGAACGACTACCCTCCTGGACCGACCACGAGATCTGGGAACACTACGGGCTTCACGGCAACGACATCACGCGCTTTCGCTCCGAGGCCGAAACCACCGGAAAACAGCCTCCATGGGCCAACGCCAGCCAGGAAGGCAAAACCAGGGACCAGTTGATACGGGCGCTGAAATGGGCCCATCCAGACAAGAGCGCGGAAGAGCGCGGGCAGATCCTGCAAGGCTACAACCTGCTTCCGAGCATGCGGCCTCGCCTGCAACAGGCACTCCAGGAATACGCCAGATTCCCTGACTGGGCGCAGACGCACAAACTTCAGTCGGAGACCGAAACCGATTCACCGCGCTTTGACTTGCTGGAACAGGCAGTGCTGCCGCAAATTCGCAATATCCGGAACTTTGAAGCGCACTCGCTCGACCCGGACTTCGGCGCTTACTACAGCCGGTCATTCCTCGAGGCATTCCTGCTCAGGATCGGCTACCTGACAAACATCCATGGCTGCCTGTACCGCACGGATATCCCCGCCATGTTCAGGACGGAAGATCGCACGCCGTTCGAGCTGGCCAGGGATGGCTGCATGCTCGCCCGTGAAAACCATCCACCCGGCTCGACCACGAAAAAAGCCTTGAGTGCCACCTTCAGCCTGAGCGACGCGAAAAATTACAGTGTCGGTGGCGGGCCGGGCATCGGCCAACTGCGTTACAACACGCAAACCAACAAATATCCCGGCAGACGCCCCGAGTCGGATAGCGGCAGCGACGCCGACAGCGAGGGCAGCGCGGATGAGAGCGCGTCGAATAGCAGCCATACCGCTTCGTCGGTAGTCTCGAGCAGCACTGCTCAACAGCGTGAAGCGGCATCAAACGGGTCGGGCTCCGGCGCACCGATTTCACTCGATAGCGAACGCGGCTATAGAACCTACCGGCACCGGCAGACCACCAGCTTCATCTACATGATCGATACACGCAACGTCGAGGTGGTGCCGGGGCAGGAAAATCGCTTTTTCAACCGTGATTCCCAGCAAACCAACTTCCTGCCTTATGACGATCTCGAAGGGCATATTTCAGTCTCCGACAGAGGCATCAGTGCCGAACGGATCTGGCTGGTCAACTCCAGCCTGACCCGTGCCGCCAATGTCCGCGCGATCCATCAGGCCGCGGGGCAAACCGCCGCCGACATCGAGAGTGCAACCTGGAGTGGTACCGACAACAGCGCGGTCTACGATCAGTTGATCGACCAGGTGGCCGATGCCGGCGGGACGGTGCTGAATTGGCCCGCCGACGGAAAAATCTTTGCCGATGACGTGAGCTGGCCGGTCTCAAGCAGCTGATTTCAGGGCCTGATCGGGTGGCAACACGACCTGCAGGAGCAGGCTCGAGTTGAGCGGTGCTTGTGTGGGAGCGGTGCTTGCCCGCGAACCTCTTGGCACTCTCACGGGCCTCTTCGCGAGCAAGCTCGGCTCCTGCAGGGACGGTGTTCGACTTTGGAGACGGTTAGCACAAGACGCTGGTCAAACGGCCATAACCGGCTATTTTACAGGCATGAATTATCGATATTAACCAACTGATTCAACTCAACTTTTTCAACTTTTAAGCACAGGCATTCGGCATAAGCTGAAAGCCTCATTCACGGAAAAAAGTTGATTTTCATGAGTACCAAGCCCCCCTCACTTGCCGCCCCTGTCCGCCAGGTGCGATCGACCAGGAACCATCGCCTGATCCTCAAGCGGCTGCCGACCTGGCTGACCCAGGCGCCCCTCGAACGCCGCCTGGCATTCGCCACGCGCCTCAGGCAGAGCCAGATTTCCAAAGCCGCACTGGCGCGCCATCTGCACGGTTTCAAAAGCGTCAAGGACTTTGCCGCCCCGCTGCTCTCCCGGGCCCTGGACGAGCACTATGGCCCGGGCCTGGACATTCACCACGACCAACTCCGGCACGTCCATATCCTGGCCGCCGCCACCCTTGGCGAACCGCGTCGGGAGAACATTGTCCTGCAGAGCCTGCTGCAAGCCGCCCTGCAGAACTTCGAAAGCAGTGAAACCGGCGCCTTCGGTTTCGACCACGGCTCGGCCATCCTGCGTAAAAGTACCGCGGCCCTGAAAAAGCCCATCACCCCACCGGACTTCGCCACCGTCTCTCGCCGGCTCGACCTGGGCGGCCAGTACAAGAGACATATCGAACATTTTTTCCTGCGCACCGAGCGAAACCGCCCAAGCCCAATCTACAAGACCCTCTTCGAGCAACAGCAGCGCGACGAACTGGCGCTGCAGGCGGAAATCGCCCTGATCAAAGGCAACCTGGATCAATCGGCCTACCAGATGCTGCAAGGCCTGCTCGATCCGACGCAGACAGCCCGCTGGGACAGCCGTCCCGTGAACTGCTACTTCCTGACCCTGCTCGACTTTCCGAACGTCGACAGCGGCGCTTGGGGCGCTTTGCTCAAGGGCGTGCTGCTGATCGAGCACGACGCCCCCTCAAGCGCCGGCGAGCGGCCTTGCGTGGCCTATCTGTCGGGTGATCCGCACCAGGCCGTCAAGCGCTATCCGTCCTTCAGCGCCTTCCACGATGAACTCAGGGAACGGCTGCGGGATAAAATCTATCAGGCGTTCTTCAAGCGTTATGTTCACCTGCGCACCCAACCGGCACTCTTGCAGGCCCTCGAGAACTGCCTGAACCCCCTCGACCCCGTCAGCGGACAGCGCAAGCCTGCCCCGCACGCCAGCCTGCACCTGGAGAAAGGCTCACTGGGGGACAACCCTTTCACCGAGTTCTGCGTCCTGCAAACGGTCAAGAAACTCGACGACGCCCGGGTCAGCGCAGTGCCCACGGACGACGAGGACAAGAAGACCCGCACCGCACGCCTGCGCTCGTTGCTGAACTGGGGAGTCAACCTGTTGTTCCTGGTGCCCGGGCTCGGCGAGGCGATGCTCGCGGTCGCCGCCGCGCAACTGATCGTGCAGCTCTACAACGGCATCGAGGAATGGAGCCATGAAGAGAAAATGCAGGCGGTGCTCGGCTTTATGGGTGTGCTGCTGAACGTTGAACTGCTGGGGATCGGGGCCGTCATGACCCTGGATTTCGAAGGTTCGGCGTTTATCGAAGGGCTCAAGCCGATCAAGTCGCCTCAAGGCGAGCCGGCACTCTGGAAACCCGACCTCACCCCCTATGAACACCGGCTGCCCGACACGGCGGAGCTGAAACCCGATGCCGCGGGGCTCTATCACCATCAGGACCAGACCTACCTGGGGCTCAATGGCCGCCATTACCGGATCAAGCCCGGCGCCACCGCCAACCGCTTCCACCTGCAACACCCGAACAACCCCGACACCTACGCACCGCTGGTCCATCACAACGGCAAGGGCGCCTGGCTCCATGAGTTCGAGCAACCCTTGCAGTGGCGCCAGCCGCAGCTGTTCTCCCGGCTGGGGCCGGATGCGGCCAGCCTGGACCCGGCGTCTGCGGAAAAGATCATGCAACTGAGCGGGGTCGACGACGATGCCCTGCGCCTGCTGCACCTGGACCGGGAACCACCCCCGGCCCTGCTCGAAGACAGCGTGACCCGTTTCAAACTCGACCGCGACCTCCAGCGCCTGATACAACGCCTGCAAAGCGGTGGCGCGGCCAGCAGTTCATCCATGGACGAACTGCACATGGAGCTGCAATTGCTGACCAGCGAACCAGTCTGGCCGCCCTCGAAAGTGTTGCGCTTGCTGGACCGACACGGCGCCCTGCTGAAGGAATATCCCGGCGGCCAGGCACAAGCCTTGCAGCGCATCGACCTGCGCTGGCCCGGGCTCGACGCCAACCAACTGCTGCGCAAGGTCCTGGAAAACCTCGACGAGGCCGAGATCCGCAGTTTGCTCGGCGAAGACTTCGGCACCGGCCCCATCAGCCTGGATGCCCGTGCCATTGCCCTCAGGCGCAAGCTCGCAACCCAGGCCAACAACCGCCGGGCGGCGCTGTTCGATTCACACTATCGCTATCGCACCCAGAGCAACGACCCCGCCGTTGCGCTGATCCGCAAAGCGTTTCCAGACCTGTCCGATGCCATCGCACAAGAGTTGTCCAGAAACGCCAGTCCGACCGAACTGCGGGTTCTGCTCGACGCGAGGCGTGTACCCTTGCGTCTAGCCGAAGAGGCCCGGCATTACAGTCGCAACCTGCGCCTGGCGCGTGCCCGGGAAGGGCTTTATCTCGAGGCGACGAACAATCCCGATACCGACAAGCTGATCCTCAGCCAGATCGGCAAGCTGCCGGGCTGGTCGGATCAGGTTCGTCTGGAAATACGCGAGCCCTACTTCAGCGGGCCCTTGCTCGACAGCCTCGGCGCGGAGCAGGCACCGATTCGCAAGGTACTGGTTAAACAGGCCTACCAGTATGAAGCCCATGATGCCCTGGGCCAGGAACTGCACGGCCCGGACAATCTGTACAGCAGTGTCTTGCACGCCCTGCCCGACACCGAACGCAAGGCCTTGGGGTTTCCCAGCCCCCAGGAGGCCGCGAGCCTGAAGCAGACCGTGCTCGATCAGCCATTGCCGCCGCGCAAGGAGATGGAAAAACTCCTCGGCCTGCCCCCCACCAAACCCAACGAAACGCCGCCGAGGCGCCTGGCCGCCCGCCGTCCCGGCACGTCTGCTGCCGGACCCGAGGCGGCAGAAAGAATCCCGGGCATCCGTTCCCCGGCCTTCACCGAACTTGCGCAACGTGTTTACCCCACCCATGACTGGCGAGACGTGGAGGCCTTTCTCGACCTGCGCGGCCTGAACGAAGGCGCGGCGGTGCAACGCCTCGAAGCACTGGAAAGCGAATACAAGACCTTGTGCACGGAACTCGAAACCTGGGTCAGTACACCACCGGAGCCCCAGATAGGCGTGACGGTCAGGCACTATATTGCCCGGGCAATCAGGCAATGCTGGCGCCGGGAACCCTTCCTGGGCAACTCCCCGGAAGGCTATCAACTCAACTTCATGCTTCACGACTCGACAACCCGGCTGCCGACGCTGTCGGCCAACTTCAGCCATGTCACCGAACTGCTCATGAGCGGGACCCACCCGGACATCACCCAGGGCCTGAACCGTTTCCTCGAAGGTTTCCCCCAGTTGAAGCGCCTGTATATCGGCGGCGGCGTCCTGACCGAGATTCCCCCCGCGCTGGGCTCGATGAGCGGACTGATCCACCTCAACCTGAGCGGCAACCGTATCGTCCTGACCGAGGAAACGGCCAACCTGCTCGCGGGGCTGACCCACCTGAAGGAACTGAACCTGTCCAGCAACCCGACCCTGGGCCGTTCGCCGGATTTCAGCGCGATGCGTGAGCTGGACCGTATCGACCTGCGTAATACCGGCCTTGCCACCTGGCCGACCGGCTACCAGGAGCTGCCGGCACTGACCCGACTGGACCTGAGTTCGAACCACCTGACCACGATCCCGGAATCGGTCCTGGATACCAGCGAGGAAGGTCAACGGATCGCCAGGGCTATCAACCTCTACCACAACCCCATCGAAAGGGACTATTTCGATGATGCCGTGGACTACAACACGGAAACCGGGATCGACCTGGGACTGGACATGCCGGTGGACTCGGAGTCGGAGTCGGAGGCCGACGCGAGCAGCGGCGAGTCGCCGGCGCATAGTCCACAGGGCTCGCGGGGCCCCGCCTCGCGCGATGAAAGTGCCTGGTTGCAAGGGCTCGACAACCAGCAGCAGGAGGCCTTTCGCGACGCCTGGCTGCGCCTGGCCAGCGAGGAACCGATGGAGCAATCCGAAGCGTTTTTCCGGGTGATCGGCGATCTGAGTGAATCGGCCGATTATGCCGACAATGCCACTCGTCCGGGCCTTATGGACAAGGTCCGGCGCATGGTCAGCGCCACGGTCGATGACACCGCCCTGCGCGAGAAACTCTTTGCCAAAGCCAACGCGCCGCAATCGGACGCCTGTGCCGACGGCATCACCGTGGCGTTCAGCGACATGGGCCTCGACGTGTTGCTGCATGAAGCCTACACCGAGCCGGACGCGCGCAAGATCGAGTTGAAACTGCTGCAGCTGGCGAAGGGCAAATCGCGCCTGGATCGCGTCAACGCCCAGGCCCGGGCGCTGATCAACAAACGCCGGGGCGAGGGTCGACGTCCCGATGAAGCGGAGGTCTACCTGGCCTTTCGCGTCGGCCTGGGGGAAAAGCTGGAACTGCCCTGGCAGGCCTCGAAGATGCATTACAAGCAAATTGCCGGGATCACCCCGGCCCAGGTGGATGAAGCTTACCTGGCCATCCTCGAGCAGGAGCAGCAACCCATGGATGGGGTCAGGCAGATCCTTAAACAGGAGTTCTGGAAGGAGTACATGGAGATCCAGTATCTGCAGGAGCTCAACGCAAAAGAGGCGTTGCGCGAGACCAAGAGCGATGCCCTGCTGGACCTGCAATCGGCACAGGAACGCTGGTTCAACAATGGCAATCTGCCCGAGGAAGAAAAGACCCGGCTGCAAGCCGTTATAAAAGCCTCGGCCGGCACACTGGGCAAGTCCGAGCAGGAAGTGTTTGCCCGGCCCATGACCGACGCCGAATACCAGACCCTCTACGAAGCCATCGGGGGTGAATACAGCGACGAGATGGAGCGCCTGACAGCGGAGGCGTTGCGCGAGCACGGACTGGCGAGCTGATCCCAACGAAGTCCCAGCACCGGCCTCAAGCCAGGCCGAAATCTGTGGCGAGCGGGCTTACCCTCATGCCGTTCAGTCAAGGCCGGACACGATCCCTGTAGGAGCATGGCTTGCCAGCGAAGAGGCCCGTAAGACCGCCAAAAGCTTCGCGGGCAAGCCCTGCTCCTACAGGTTATGCGGCGTTTTCAATATCTCAGTTCATTAACGTGCTGGCAGGCGCCACCAAACGATCCAAAGCCTCCTGGGTCAAGCGCCGCAGCAGCCCGCCCTGCTCCTCGGCAATGCCCTCCAGTACCTCGCGATAAAACTGCTCGCTCATCGGCTGCCCGTTGAACAACGGATCCGGCACAATGCCCAGCCCTTGCGCCAATTGCGTGATCGCATCACGCAAGCTCGCCCGCTCGACCTGCGTGCCGCGCCCGGGCTCGAGCCAGTCATCCAGCTTGCCCTTCAATTCCTCCAGGGCCTCCAGCCTGGCGTAGTAGAACTCGTTATTGAACTTGAGCTCGGCGGCATGCTGCGCCTCCAGAAACGTTCGCCAGAACGGCGGCTCCAGCGCCAGCAACGCACGGGCCAGACCGCCCTGTGCTTCCGCCGCCAGCACCGTACGCCCGGCGGCTTCGATTTGCTCTGGCGTCACCTTCGATAGGGGCCGAAAGAGCATGGAGTCGGGCTGGGCCAACAGCTCCAGCTTGCCAGCCAAGCCAAGCCGGTAAGCCAGATGGATTTCGACCTCATCCGGGGATTGCTCATCCGGGGCTTGATCGAACATCAACTGTCGGCGGTACTCTTCATCCGCCACACGCCCCAGGGCCTGCAGACGGGCTTTGCTTTTCGCCAGTTTCAGCAGCTCGACACCCCGCGCGACCGGGTCCGCCATGGCCTGAGCCTGCGCCAGAAGCACCTCGAAATCCAGGTTGCTGAAGATATCCGCCATGCCGTCGGCACAGGTGTCGGTCTCCGTCGATAGCCGGAAAACCCTGCCGCGCAACTCGCTGTTGCCGGCAATCGCCTCCATCACCCGCCAGACCCGAGCCATCAACGCCGGACGATAGGCGGCCTGGGTGAAATCCGCCGAGATTGTCAGGTTCTGGATCACCTTGAAAAACTCGCCACTGCCCGGCTCTTCGTTCAACGCCCGCCAAAGGGCGCTTCTGGACGCCTGCAGTTCGGCGTCCGCCCCCGCCAGCCAGTGCCCCACCTCGGAAGGACCCGGCAACGGTATCGACCCGGCCATGCCACCGAGCCCCAATTGCAAGCCGCTGACACGGGCCACCTCGGTCAACGGATTGCCCCGCAGGTTGATGGCCCAACGCTGAGCGGGACTCAAGGTACGGAGAAGCGTCTCGACCGGCGCCGGGATATGGTTGATCCCGTTGTGGCTCAGGTCCAGGGATTGCAGACCCGGGCAACGCTCAAAACCCACCGGCCACTGGGTGATCCCCGTTTGCCTGAGGTTCAGGCTTTGCAGGCGCGTCATGGCGGAAACATCGGGCGCGCGCGCCAGCGTATTACCACTCAAGTCGAGTATTTCCAGACGCTCAAGACGCCCAAGCCCGACGGGCAAGACCGTCAGCCCGGTCCTCTGCAAGCCCAACCCACGCAGGGCACCCAGCCGCGACAGGTCGAGCGGGTGACCGAGGGTATTGCCCTCGAGCGTCAACACTTGCAGGTTCGTCAGGCGCGCCAGTTGCCCCGCGGTTTCCGCCGTCAGGACGATGCCATCATTGGACAGGATCAGCGTGACCAGCCCCTTCATGCTGGCGATCGCGGGTGGCAACACGCCAAGGTCGTTGCCGCTCATGGACAGCCAGTTCACACCGTTGAACCGGTCCAGGAAGCCGTCGAGGCTTCCCGATACGCCCAGGCTGTTCAGGCTCAACTCGCTGACATGGCTGAAGTCGGCGGACAACACGGGCAAGCTCCCGACCCGCTGGTTATCCAGCTTCAACCGGCTGCCGGCAAGGGCCCCGACGGTGGCGCGCGCCGCGGGCGTCTCGCGCCGCCAGCAGCGTTTGATTTCCTCGGCGACCAGTCGCCGCGTGGTGTCCGAGACCGCCATGAAACGCCCGCCCTGGGAATAATAACTCGGGGTCCAGATCCAGCTGTCCAGGCGCCGGCTGAGCAGCCGGTATTCAATCCACAGATCACCCAGGCGCCCGGAAAACTCCAGGTCGCTGGCCTGCTCCTGACCGAGAAAGCGCTCCACCGCTTCCCAGTCGTGGGCCGGGTAGACCTCGCGAGCCAGCTTGATCAGTTCCGGGTTGCGCCTTGGCGTTGCGATCACCCGAGGGGCTTCCATGCCAAGCAGGCGCTCCAGGGTTTGCCATTCATGGGTCGGGTAGACCTCACGGGCCAACCGGATCACTTCCCGGTCATGAATTTGCGGTGTGCCGGCCACCGTGGGCTCATCGAGGGAATAACCGCTACGTCCGGCGGCCAGGCCCATCGGCGGGTTGCCGGCCCCGGGTGGCGGCCCCCCGGCCAACTCGTCTCGCGGCAGTGTCGGCAGCGCGCGCAACGCCTGCTTCAACTGCCCGCCCTGGCCGACATGGGGCAAGCCCAGGGCGGTGCGCTCGGCATCCGGCAAGGCATGCAGGATGGCGGCGTACAGATCGTCCGGGCCATGCAGATCGCGCGCGACTTCGTCACAGGTTTCATACAGGCCATCGTCGCGGATCAGCACCCGACTGATCGCCGCGCGCGGTGGGCCGACACTGGCCAGCAAGGCACCGTCGAAAGCACCGTCGCGAATTTCCAGGCGGACCCGGCTCGACCAGCCCGGCAGTTTCTCCAGCATCGGCAGGACGACCCGGTAAGCCTCGGCCTGATTCACCGAGTCGAGATAGAGGCTTTCATACTGGCGTGCCAGTCGCACACTGCCCAGGTAGTGGCGAGCCTCCTCGGCAAGTCGCAAGGGCACACGCCCGCCTTCGAACTGCTGCAGTTCGCGCCCGTCGGCCTGTCTGGCCAGCTCCTGCGCCACTCGCGCCGGCAGCTCGGGAAAATCGCGCTGCAACAGCGCCACGCCCGGTTCATCGCGGTCCGGCACCGTGCGATAACGGTAGTGCGAGTCGAACAGGTCGGCCCGGCGCTTGAGCGCCTCCCTCGCCAGACGCTGGCGCAGCGTCACCATCCGCGCCGCCGGGCTGACCGCGCCCAGCCCGAACTCCTCCTGCAACAGTGCGCGGCTCTCGGCCTCGTCGAGCTGGCGCAGCACCTGTTCCAGCAAGCCATCCGCATCCAATCCCGGCCAGCGCACCTCGATACGCGGGACCCCGGCCTCGATACCGGCTGGATATTCCTGGAGCGTGCGGCCCGAGTCGTTGAGCAGGCGCAACACTTTCGAACGGGGCCAGACCGGGGCACTGGTCAGCAGTTGCATCTCCATATGCAACTCATCGAGGGAACCACTCGACCCAGCGCCCGCCTGCAAGCGTTGCACCAGGCGGCCGAGTTCACGGTCGAGGACAAACCTCGTCACGCTGTCGCTGAGCAAGGCCGGCGGCAGTCGCGTGTTGTACTGCACCTCGCGCAACACGGCGGCGTCGATGCCGCAGATGTCCATGATGCGCCTGGCCGTCGCGCCGTCGAGGCTGGCGGCCTCGGGGCTCAAGCGGGCGAACAGGCGCTCGTCGTCCCAGCTCAGCGGTTCGTCGACCTCATGCAGCCAACTGCCCGCGCCGTTCGGGCGAAACGCCGGGGCATGGGGATTGAGCAGTTCGCCGGCCCTGGCGTGGAGGGCGCGATAACGTCCGGGCCAACGCTCATCGGGGCGCAGCCGGTAATGCCGGCCTTCCAGCGGCAGGTAGTAGTCAGCCAGATAATCATGGGGCCCCAGTTTGTCGGGCAAGGCGTTGTCGGATAACGGCGGTTGGTGCTCGTAGGGCCGCAGATCGGCTTTCCACAACCGCATCACGCCCTCGCGCAGGCTGACCGGCACCAGGCTGTCGACAAATGCCGAGGTATCAAGGTGCGGCAGGACGACTCCGGCGCCGCCGATAAACGCCACATTCATCGCCACCCCGAGCAGGTGCGCCCAGGCTTCGCGGGTTTCCCCCTCCTCCCAGGCCTCGATCCCGGAATAGACCTCATGGAGCATCCGGGTCGCCATGGCGAGCAGCATCACCTGGCCGAGACCAGGCACGAACACCAGCAGGTTGAGCAGATCCATGCCCGCATCGAACACCGCCATAAAGCGGGCGATTCGCGCTTCACGGTCCTCGTCGTCGGTCGGCACGGCCAGCGCGCGGGCATCGCCAAGCATCCGGCCGATCTTCAATTCGCACAGATCCGCCAGCACTTCATCCGACGAAGCCCGGCTGCCCAGGCGCAGGGGCAGGTCGAGCAGATCCAGGCCCACGCGCAAGCCGGGGTCGAGATGGTAGTCGTCCCACAGCTCATGCCGGTCGCCGGGGTCCAGGCGCTTTTTCAGCCCGCTGAAAAACGCCGGCTGCTCGCGCACCGTGACAAATCGACTGAAGAAGCGCCGGAAGTTTGCGCCATGCAGGCGCGTGCGCAGATCAATCATGAACGTCGCGGTCGAGACATAGTGCCGGATTGGGTGGAGATCATCGCCGGGCACATAGACCAGGCAACGTTGCAGGGTGCCGCCGCGCTCGGCGCCGAACAGGAGGATTTCGCTCAGGTCGACGCCGAGCATCCTCAGCCGAGAGGGCCGTACGCTGTGACCCTCCAGGCGGATATCGCCCTGGTCCGCCAGCCAGCGCAAAAGCATCTGGTAGGCATCGGCCGGGATGTCGCCTTTCATCCGCGCCAGATGCAGCGCCTCGCTCAACCCATGGTGCAGGTGCCTGACCCAGGTCCGGCGCACCCGGGCCTTGCGCGTGCCGTCGGCCGGGTTGAGCAGCGCATTGATATGCGCCTGATACTGGCCACCCAGGTCCAGGGTGCGGCATAGCGCGGCAAACTGCTGCGGGCGCACGGGCAGCTCATGGTCCTTGACGTAGGTCATCCGCACCGCGTCGGTGTTGTGGTCGTGGGTGATGAACTCCGTTCCCTCGGCAAGGGACCTGCCGGTTTCGTCCGCGGAAAAGTTATGCAACGCCGCCTCCAGCAGCGTGATATCCCAGTACCAGTTGCGCACCAGCGGATCTCCCGCCGAAAGACCGAGAAAACCGCCCAGGCTGGAGGTACGGCTGCGCTGCATCCGACGGACGAAATAGGTGTGCCTGACGTCCAGTTCCAGGTTGAAGGTAGTGCCGATCGCCGCCTTCAACAGCGGTTCGGCAAAGCGCTCCAGGGGCAGGATGCGTTCCAGTATCGCCTCGAGTTCATGCTGGCTCATGCAGCGTTCATGCTGGCTTTTTTCGAAGGCAGCCCGTGTCACCGGCTCGGCCTTGGCGTACCAGGGCGGCAGGCTCGGCTCTACCCCGGCCAGCGCCTTGAGACAGGCTGAGCCGGAGTGTTTCAAGGGTTCGGGGATCTGGCTGGCGATAAACGCCTGGTGCCGGTTCAAGGGCGCGCCCGGCGGCACCTGGCGAGGGATCGGAGGGGGTTGCTGATCATCCATGGATCGGGGCATCGGGGCTGAACTCCTGGTTAAAGCCCCGAGCGTACGGATGCGCCCGACGGGAACAAGTTCAAATAGTGGGACGGATCGACCCCGGCAAGCGGCAGAAATCAGGCCTCTGCCAGCACTATGTAGCCCCTGCCCCGGCGCCTTTGCGGGGAGTCCGGGGCGGGCCGTGGAAAATGTCCGATTGACAGTCAGACCCATCAGATTTACGTTAACGTAAAGGTGAACAAACACCCACACCAACGCCTTGCTCAACCCATAACAAAAGGTGCCCCATGAGCTATCCGACCCTGAACTTCGCCCTCGGTGAAACCCTCGACATGCTCCGTGACCAGGTGCAGACCTTTGTCGCCCGGGAGCTGGCGCCGCGGGCCGCGCAGATCGACGTGGACAACCTGTTCCCCGCCGATATGTGGCGCAAGTTCGGCGACATGGGCCTGCTCGGCATCACGGTCGCGGAAGAGTACGGCGGTGCCGGCCTGGGTTACCTGGCCCATGTGCTGGTGATGGAAGAAATCAGTCGCGGTTCGGCCTCGGTCGCCCTCTCCTACGGCGCGCACTCCAACCTCTGCGTCAACCAGATCAACCGCAACGGTAATCACGAACAGAAAACCAAATACCTGCCCAAACTGATCAGCGGCGAACATGTCGGCGCCCTGGCCATGAGCGAACCCAACGCCGGCTCCGACGTGGTCTCGATGAAACTGCGCGCCGACAAGCGCGGCGACCACTACGTGCTCAACGGCAGCAAGACCTGGATCACCAACGGCCCCGACGCCAACACCTACGTGATCTACGCCAAGACCGAGCCGGAAAAGGGCGCCCACGGCATCACCGCGTTTATCGTCGAGCGTGACTGGAAAGGCTTCAGCCGCAGCAACAAGTTCGACAAGCTGGGCATGCGCGGCTCCAACACCTGCGAGCTGTTCTTCGATGACGTCGAAGTGCCGGAAGAAAATATCCTCGGCGTGCTCAACGGCGGCGTGAAGGTGCTGATGAGCGGCCTCGACTATGAGCGCGTGGTGCTCTCCGGAGGCCCGACCGGGATCATGCAGGCCTGCATGGACCTGGTGGTGCCCTATATCCACGACCGCAAGCAATTCGGCCAGAGCATCGGCGAATTCCAGCTGATCCAGGGCAAGGTCGCCGACATGTACACCCAGCTCAATGCCAGCCGCGCCTACCTGTATGCGGTGGCCCAGGCCTGCGAACGTGGCGAGACCACCCGCAAGGACGCCGCCGGGGTGATCCTCTACAGCGCCGAACGCGCGACCCAGATGGCCCTCGACGCGATCCAGATCCTCGGCGGCAACGGCTACATCAACGAATTCCCCGCCGGACGCCTGCTGCGCGACGCCAAGCTGTATGAAATCGGCGCCGGCACCAGCGAGATCCGCCGCATGCTGATCGGCCGCGAACTGTTCAACGAAACCCGCTGAGGGGCGCGCACATGGCAATCCTGCACACGCAACTCAATCCGCGTTCGGCCGAGTTCGCCGGCAATCGCGCGGCGATGCTCGAACAGGTCGTGGCCCTGCGCACGCTGCTGGCCCAGGTCCAGCAAGGTGGCGGAGCAAAGGCCCAGGAGCGGCACACCTCGCGGGGCAAACTGCTGCCGCGGGAGCGGATCAACCGCCTGCTCGATCCCGGTTCACCGTTCCTGGAAATCAGCCAACTGGCGGCCTATGAGGTCTACGGCGAAGACGTCCCCGCGGCCGGCGTGATTGCCGGTATCGGCCGTGTCGAAGGCGTCGAATGCATGATCGTGGCCAACGATGCCACGGTCAAAGGCGGCTCCTACTACCCGCTTACGGTGAAAAAACACCTGCGGGCCCAGACCATCGCCCAGCAGAACCGCCTGCCGTGCATCTATCTGGTGGACTCCGGCGGCGCCAACCTGCCGCGCCAGGATGAAGTGTTCCCGGACCGCGAACACTTCGGACGGATCTTCTTCAACCAGGCCAATATGAGCGCCCAGGGCATCCCCCAGATCGCCGTGGTCATGGGCTCCTGCACCGCCGGCGGGGCCTATGTGCCGGCGATGGCCGACGAAGCGATCATGGTCCGCCAGCAGGCGACCATCTTCCTTGCCGGTCCCCCGCTGGTGAAAGCCGCCACCGGTGAAGTGGTCAGCGCCGAGGACCTGGGCGGTGCCGATGTGCACTGCAAGATCTCCGGCGTGGCCGACCATTACGCACAGAACGATGAACACGCCCTGGCCCTGGCCCGGCGCAGTATCGCCAACCTCAACTGGCGCAAGCTCGGTGAGCTGCAACAACGCACGCCGATTGCCCCGCGCTTCGCCGCCGACGAGTTGTACGGGGTGATTCCGGCGGATGCCAAGCAACCCTTCGATGTGCGTGAAGTCATTGCCCGGCTGGTGGACGATTCGCTCTTCGATGAATTCAAGGCGCTGTTCGGCACCACCCTGGTCTGTGGTTTTGCCCACCTGCACGGTTATCCCATTGCGATCCTGGCGAACAACGGCATCCTCTTCGCCGAAGCCGCGCAGAAAGGCGCGCACTTTATCGAACTGGCCTGCCAGCGCGGCATCCCATTGCTGTTCCTGCAGAACATCACCGGTTTCATGGTCGGCCAGAAGTACGAGGCCGGCGGTATCGCCAAACATGGCGCCAAGCTGGTCACCGCCGTGGCCTGCGCCAAGGTGCCGAAATTCACCGTGATCATCGGTGGCAGTTTCGGCGCCGGCAACTACGGCATGTGCGGTCGAGCCTATGACCCGCGCTTCCTGTGGATGTGGCCGAACGCGCGAATCGGCGTGATGGGCGCCGAACAGGCCGCCGGGGTGCTGGTACAGGTCAAGCGCGAGCAGCATGAGCGCAATGGCGAACACTTCACGGCGCAACAGGAGGCCGAGATCAAGCAGCCGATCCTCGACCAGTACGAACACCAGGGGCACCCGTATTACTCCAGCGCCCGGCTGTGGGACGACGGCGTCATCGACCCGGCCCAGACCCGCGAAATCCTCGGCCTGGCGCTCTCGGCCGCCCTCAACGCGCCGATCGAACCGAGCCGCTTCGGCGTGTTCCGGATGTGACCATGAGGCCCTATCGTCGCCCCTCTCCCAGCGGAGCCCGCACCGTGACCGATTTCAACACCCTCGAATTGCAGATCGACCCCCGAGGCTTTGCCACCCTGTGGCTGAGCCGCGAAGAAAAGAACAACGCCTTCAACGCCGAGATGATCCGCGAGTTGATCCTCGCCCTGGAGATGGTCCAGGCCAACGCCGCCCTGCGTTTCCTGGTGCTGCGCGGCCGTGGCCGGCACTTCAGCGCCGGCGCCGACCTGGCCTGGATGCAGCAATCGGCCCAGCTCGACTACGCCACCAACCTCGACGATGCCCGTGAGCTGGCCGAGCTGATGTACAACCTGGCCAAGCTGAAAATCCCCACCCTGGCGGTGGTCCAGGGCGCGGCCTATGGCGGTGCCCTCGGCCTGATCGGCGCCTGTGACATGGCCATCGGCGCCGAGGATGCGCAGTTCTGCCTCTCGGAAGTACGCATCGGCCTGGCCCCGGCGGTGATCAGCCCGTTCGTGGTCCAGGCCATCGGCGAGCGTGCCGCCCGCCGCTATGCCTTGACCGCCGAACGCTTCAGCGGCCTGCGCGCTCGCGAGCTGGGCCTGTTGTCCGAAACCTGCCCGGTCGGCGAGCTGGATCAACAGGTCGCGGCCTGGGTCGACAACCTGCTGCTCAACAGCCCGCAAGCCATGCGCGCGAGCAAGGAACTGCTGCGGGAAATCGGCAGCGGCGAACTCAGCCCGGCGCGGCGGCGTTATTGCGAAAACGCCATTGCCCGTATCCGCGTCAGCGCCGAAGGCCAGGAAGGCCTGCGGGCCTTCCTGCAAAAACGCCCGCCGAGCTGGCAGGCCGAGTCCACCGCCAAGGAGCCGCGCTGATGAGCACGCCCGTGATCACTTCCATCCTGGTGGCCAATCGCGGCGAAATCGCCTGCCGGGTGATGCGCACCGCCAAGGCCCTGGGCCTGACCACCGTCGCCGTGCACAGCGCCATCGACCGTGACGCCCGGCATAGCCGTGAAGCCGATATCCGCGTCGACCTGGGGGGCAGCAAGGCCGCCGAGAGCTACCTGCAAATCGACAAACTGATCGCCGCCGCCCAGGCCAGCGGTGCCCAGGCGATTCACCCCGGTTATGGCTTCCTCTCGGAAAACGCCGGTTTTGCCCGGGCCATCGAGGCCGCCGGTCTGGTGTTCCTCGGCCCGCCCGCCAGCGCCATCGATGCCATGGGCAGCAAGTCCGCGGCCAAGGCCCTGATGGAGACGGCCGGGGTACCGCTGGTGCCGGGTTATCACGGTGCGGCCCAAGACCTGGAAACCTTCCGTGTGGCCGCCGAACGCATTGGTTACCCGGTGCTGCTCAAGGCCACCGCCGGGGGTGGCGGCAAGGGCATGAAAGTGGTCGAGGACGTCAGCCAACTGGCCGAAGCCCTGGCTTCTGCCCAGCGTGAAGCACAGTCATCCTTCGGCGATTCGCGGATGCTGGTGGAGAAATACCTGCTCAGGCCGCGCCATGTGGAGATCCAGGTGTTCGCCGACCAGCACGGCCACTGCCTGTACCTCAACGAGCGCGACTGCTCGATCCAGCGTCGTCACCAGAAAGTCGTCGAGGAAGCACCGGCGCCGGGCCTCAGTCCGCAACTGCGCCAGGCCATGGGCGAGGCGGCGGTGCGCGCGGCCCAGGCCATCGGCTACGTCGGTGCCGGCACCGTGGAGTTCCTGCTGGACGCCCGTGGCGATTTCTTCTTTATGGAGATGAATACTCGTCTGCAGGTCGAGCACCCGGTCACCGAAGCCATTACCGGCCTCGACTTGGTGGCCTGGCAGATTCGTGTGGCTTGCGGCGAAGTGCTGCCGATCACCCAGGCACAGGTGCCGTTGCACGGCCACGCCATCGAAGTGCGCTTGTACGCCGAAGATCCGGGCAATGACTTCCTCCCAGCCACCGGGCGCCTGGAGCTTTATCGCGAGTCGGCGCCAGGACCGGGACGCCGGGTCGACAGCGGCGTGGCCGAGGGCGACAGCGTCTCGCCGTTCTACGACCCGATGCTCGGCAAGCTGATCGCCTGGGGCGAAACCCGCGAACAGGCGCGCCTGCGCTTGCTGGCGATGCTCGACGAGTTCGTGATCGGCGGGCTGAAAACCAACCTCGGCTTCCTCCGGCGGATCGTTGCCCATCCGGCGTTTGCCGAGGCGGAACTGGATACCGGCTTTATTCCCCGTTACCAGGACGACCTGCTGCCGCAACCAGGGGCACGGAGCGATGAATTCTGGCAGGCGGCCGCCCAGGCCTTCATGCAGAGCCAGGCCCCTGGCATCCGGGCGGACGACCCGGCCTCGCCTTGGGCCCGTGGCAACGGTTTCCGCAGCGGGATGCCGGCGCAAAGCGTGGTGCACCTGAGCTGCGAGGGCGAGGACCGGGCCGTCAGCCTGACGCCGGACACCCGGCTTGAACTGCACGGGGAGTATCTGTCGACGGAGCAGGCCGGCGTTCGGCGTCGGCATCGGGTGATCAGCGGCGCCGAAGGGCTCTACCTGCACTGGCAGGGCGAATGCCACAAGATCACCCGCTTCGACCCGATTGCCGCCGTCGACAGCGGCCACGGCCATCAGGGCGGCCTGAGCGCGCCGATGAACGGCAGTATCGTGCGGGTGCTGGTGGAAGTCGGGCAGAGCGTCGAGGCCGGGGCCCAGTTGGTGGTGCTGGAGGCGATGAAGATGGAGCACAGCATCCGAGCGCCCCAGGCCGGTGTGGTCAAGGCGTTGTATTGCCAGGAAGGCGAAATGGTCAGCGAAGGCAGTGCGTTGGTGGAGATGCAGGAATAACGAACACCACGACACCCGTAGGAGCCGGCTTGCTGGCGATCAGCCGACAGGCTGGGGTTACGATGCCGACGACAAGGCCGCCATCGCCAGCAAGCCGGCTCCTACAGTCCGTGGTCAACCTTCAGAATTTCGCGGTCGCCTGCACCACCACGCCGATCACACAGCAATCCTCGTCGACCGGGATCTTCGGCCAGGTCGGGTTCAATGGCTTGAGGTAGGGTTGCCCACCCTCCTCCATCCACTGGCGGAAAATCGCTTCCTCACCCTCGTGCAAACGGGCGATCACCAGGCTGCCGGCCTTGATCTCCCGATCCGGGTCCACCAGCACCATCATGCCCTCGGGCACGCTGGTGCCGGACGGGGCCGTCATCGCATCCCCCACCACCTGCAACCAGAACGCCGCCGGGGCGTAATGATCGGTCACCTCGTAACGCCCGGCATACTCGCCCCTGGCCGAGTCCTGCAACGTGGCAACCTCCTGCCAGTCGCTGACCGGGTAGCGAAACGCCGAGGTGATGTCGTAGACCTGCTCGTCCTGCTCCTCGGGGGCCTGGGCCGCCACCGCGCGGTCGCGAACCAGCAGGACCACCTCCAGGTGCCCCAGGCCCAGCGCCTGGAGGACCTTGTTCATCATCACGAGATCAGGCTTGCGCCTTTTGTTCAGCCAATGACCGACACCGCCCTGGGTGATGTCCAGGCGTTCGCCAAGTTTTTCCTGTGAAAGACGAAGCTCTTCGAGCTTGGCCTTCACCAACGCTATCCATTTATCCATGGACGGAACAATACGGACAGTACTTCACCGCTCAATACACAAAATGTATTGTTTTCGACAAACACAACAATACCAATAGTACTAATCTAGAAGGACTGACTTGAACTTCCTCTGAAAGGCAGGCCCCTCATGACTTCCATCACGACAGAAAGCCCTCGAACCGACTCGAAAAGCCCCCTCGCGTCCCTCAAGGATCGCGCCGCCGCCCAACGTGCACTCGACTATTATTTGAAACCAGGCGTTTCAACACCCCCCTGCGCGGCGAACACCAGCGATGAACCCCTCTACCAGAAGCTCTTTGCCGTACGCGACGACCTGGATATCGAGGACGCCATGATCCAGGCCTCTGACCTGCTGCGCTGCGCGGCGGCCGCCGCCTACGAAGCCGCGAACAGCGCGAACCGCGACCTGGGTTGTTCGGTGGTGTACATGATCGACATGGCCAAGGCCCTGGTGGACCGCGTCGTACAGATACAAACCCGCACGACCTGAGCACGCCATGGCCAGGGGATAACCGACTTTGGGGAAGGAATGGGAAAATAATATCCGCGAAGAACGGGAAAAGACTTGACCTGCAAATGATAATGATTATTATTGCAGCCAGCTGATCGCGAGATCGGTCGATAACCCCGGAGACCTTAGGTCGGACTCCTGGATTATCTCCTCATCAGGCTAATCACGGTTTTTGACCCGGCTTTTTGCCGGGTCTTTTTTTTGCACCCGCTTTATTCACGGGCTTGGCTTCAGGCTAATGAAGACAGGTGCGCTGCCATCTGGGTGGGCAGTCGCAATCATGGCGATGATAGCAAAGGAACATCTCCCGATCAAAGCCTCGGATCTCCTCGCCCCAATAGTGAAGTTGCATGGATATTTGTTTGAGAATGAATATCATAAGCACTAAACTGGTGATGCGTCAGGGACGACGCCCCCTCTCCAGCCCCACCCATGACTTCGCGCCTCGGCTAACACGCCATCGAGGTGTAGAGTAGCAACCACAAAAAGCCTCTTCAGGTACTCGCCCGTGGTTCTATCTCCTATCAAAATCAGCAGCGACTTCGACAGCGGTAATATCCAGGTACTGGACACCAGCAACCCGCACCACCTGCTTCTGGCCATCGAGCCGGATACCCGCAGCCAGCACTTCCAGTGGTTCCATTTCAAGGTTGAAGGCCTGCGCGCGGGCGAGACCTATGCCTTCGAACTGAGCAATGCCAGCCAGTCCTCCTACAACAAGGCCTGGACCGGCTACCGCGCCGTCGCCTCCTACGATCACCAGAACTGGTTCCGCGTCGATACCCGTTTCGACGGTGAAAGCCTGCATATCAGCCTGGTGGCCGAACAAGCGCAGGTCTGGTTCGCCTACTTCGAACCCTACAGCCGCGAACGCCATGACTGGCTGATCGAGCAGGCCCTGACCCACGCCGGCACCGAACTGCTGGCCGTCGGCAAAAGTGTCGAAGGCCGGGATATCCAGCTGTTGCGCAAAGGCAACGGTGCCGAGGGCCGGCGCAAGGTCTGGATGATCGCCCAGCAGCATCCGGGCGAGCACATGGCCGAATGGTTCATGGAAGGTGTGATCGAGCGCCTGCAACAGGAGGACGATGCCGAGTTGCGCGACCTGCTGGCCCGTGCCGACCTGTACCTGGTGCCCAATATGAACCCGGACGGGGCCTTCCACGGGCATCTGCGCACCAACGCCATGGGCCAGGACCTCAACCGTGCCTGGCAGAACGCCAGCCAGGAAATCAGCCCCGAAGTCCTGTTCGTCCAGCAGCAGATGGCCAAGCATGGGGTCGATCTGTTCGTCGATGTCCATGGCGACGAGACCATCCCCTATATCTTCACCGCCGCCTGCGAAGGCAACCCCGGCTACACACCGCGTATCGCCCAGCTGGAAAGCCGCTTTCGCAGTCATCTGAGCGCACTCACGGTGGATTTCCAGACCACCCACGGCTACACCCGCAGCCTGCCCGGCCAGGCCAATATGACCCTGGCCTGCAACAGCGTCGGCCAGCGCTTCGACTGCCTGTCGCTGACCCTGGAAATGCCCTTCAAGGACAACGACGACGCCCCGGACCTGCACGCCGGCTGGTCCGGCCAGCGTTCGAAGCAACTGGCCAAGGACGTGCTCAGCAGCGTCGCGGATATCGTCACGCACCTGCGCTGAGACTTCGCCGCGATGCACCGGCCTGCGCGTCGGTACACCCGAGGTCTCAGACCATCCCGGCGGGCAGCGCCTCGCCCTGCGCCACCAGGCGTGCGATCAGCCACGCCGCCGCCGGCCCCGGCGGTGTGTCGCTGCGGTAGATCGCATCAAAACCATAAAAGCCGCCGCGCAGATCCGGCAGATCAAGCTGCACCAGCCGCCCGCTGGCCAGGTCCTCGGCGACCATCGGCGCCGGCATATTGCCCCAGCCCACCCCTTCACGCAGCAGCATCAGTTTGGAACCCAGGTCCGCCAGGCGCCAGGTGCGGGTGCCGAGCACACCGAACTCCTGGTTGCGGGTCAGGTTAGAGCGATCCGACAGCACCAGTTGCACATGGTCGCGCCCGGCCCCGGGAAAATTCACCCCCTGGGCCAGGGCGTGATCGGCGGCCGCCACCGGAATCAGCTCGACGCTGCCCACCCCGACCCGATCCAGGCCCGCCAGGCCACGGTTGAAAAAGCCGCTGACACCAACCCCGGCACGCCCTTCCAGGACCAATTGCGCCACCGCCCCCAGCGCCTCCACATGCAGGTGCAGTAACACCGTGGGGAACTGCGCGCGAAAGCCCTTGAGCACATCCACCAGCCGCGCCGCCGGAAACATCACGTCGACGACCAGGTGGATTTCCGCTTCCAGTCCCTGCAGCAACCCACGAACCTTGGCCCGCAGGCCGTCGACGCCGCTGTAGATGCTCCGCGCCTCGGCCAGCACGGTGCGTCCAGCGTCGGTGAGCTGCGGCTTGCGGGTCAGGGTGCGATCGAACAATTGCACACCGAGCTGCATTTCCAGATTGGCGATGGTGTAGCTGATCACCGAGGTGGCTCGGCTGAGCTTGCGCGCGGCCGCGGCAAAACTGCCGGTTTCGACCACGGTCAGCAGCACCCGCAGTTGGTCGAGGGTCGGTGTGCCGGGATTGGCGGGCATAGGGCTGGCTCCTGAAGATGTTCGAAATTTTCGAACCTGATCCTCGAAATTATTCGGCTATTGCGTACGTTAGCGCGATGGCAGACTGCACACCACTACGACGCACCATGGTGGTCGCGTCGCTCTTATAGGTACAAGTCCATGTCCAACACCGCCAATGCCAACTCCGCTCTCCACAGTCAATCCGACAGCGCCAGCGCTTCGGGTGCCATCGCCCTCGCCGGACGCGTCCTGCTGGCCGCGATCTTCCTGCTCTCGGGTTTCTCGAAGATCGCCAACCCGGCCGGCATGATCGGCTATATCGAATCGGTAGGCCTGCCCCTGCCACAGCTGGCGCTGATCGCGGCGATCATCGTCGAAGTCGGCGGCAGCCTGCTGTTGATCCTCGGTTACCGTACCCGTGCGGTCGCCCTGGTCATGGCGCTGTTCACCGTGGTCACCGCCCTGGCGTTCCACAATCACCTGGGCGACCAGAACCAGTTCATCCACTTCTTCAAGAACATCGCCATGGCCGGCGGCCTGTTGCAGGTGGTCGCTTTCGGTGGCGGTCGCCTGAGCCTGGATGCCCGTCGCAAAGCCTGACCGAGCGGTTATAAAACCGGTCCCTGGCCTCGCCGCGCCGGACACGATGTGCAAGGATGTTCCCTTGCACAGCGTTGTCTGCCGGCCCGCCAAGGATTTTTCATGACTGCCCTCACCTCCCACGCCCCGGTCAAACCGGGACGCCTGGAACAGATGTCGACCCGTATCGCCTTCTTTATCGCCGGTTTCGGCGTGGCCGCCTGGGCGCCGCTGGTGCCTTACGCCAAGGCCCGCGCCGGGCTCGATGAAGGCACCCTGGGGCTGTTGCTGTTGTGCCTCGGGGTCGGTTCGATCATCGCCATGCCGGTGGCCGGTACCCTGGCCTCGCGTTTCGGTTGTCGGCGGGTACTGACCGTTGGCACCTTGCTGATCTGCCTCGCGCTGCCGCTATTGGCCACCGTCAGTTCGCTTCCCTGGCTGGTGGCCAGCCTGTTTCTGTTTGGCGCCGGGCTCGGCGCGGTGGACTCCACCGTCAACCTGCAAGCGGTGATCGTCGAACGCGCCAGCGGCAAGACCATGATGTCGGGCTTTCACGGGCTGTTCAGCCTCGGCGGGATCTCCGGCGCCGCCGGGGTCAGCGCGCTGCTGGGCCTGGGGCTGTCGCCGTTGGGGGCGATTGCCGTGGTGATCGTGTTTCTGCTGGCGGCACTGTTCAAGGCCGCCCCGCATCTGTTGCCCTATGGCAGTGAAAGCTCGGGGCCGGCGTTTGCCGTGCCCCATGGCGTGGTGTTGTTTATCGGCCTGCTGTGTTTCGTGGTGTTCCTCGCCGAAGGCGCGATGCTCGACTGGAGCGCGGTGTTTCTCAGTGCCGAACGCCAGGTCGCGGACGCCTATGCGGGCCTCGGCTACGCGGCCTTTGCCCTGACCATGACGGTCGGCCGACTGACCGGCGATGCCATCGTCCGGCGTCTGGGGGCGCAAAAAGTGATTGTGTTCGGTGGGCTGACCGCTGCGACCGGTCTGGCGCTGGCCACGCTGGTGCCGGCCTGGGAGGCGGCGCTGATCGGTTATGCGCTGGTGGGCGCCGGGTGCTCGAATATCGTGCCGGTGCTGTACACCGCCGTGGGCAAGCAGAAGGTCATGGCCGAAAGCATTGCCGTGCCGGCGGTGACCACCCTGGGTTATGCGGGGATTCTGGCGGGACCGGCGGCGATCGGTTTTATCGCCCATGCCAGTTCGTTGAACCTGGCCTTTATGATGATCGCGATGATGCTGGTGGGGGTGGCGGTCAGCGGAAGGATTCTGCGGACCTGAGATCCCACAGGCCGACGCCGGCCCTGTGGGAGCCGGCTTGCCGGCGATGGTATCGACGCGGCGTCCTGTCACGCCGCGTCGCCTGGATTGCCAGCAAGCCGGCTCCCACAGAACAGGGCCCGGCTATCAGAACCCTACACTGGCCTGCACGAAGAAGGTCCGTGGCTCACCCACGTAGATCCCCGCATTGTTGTCGCTCGAACGGGTGAAATACCGCTGGTCGAAGACGTTACGCACCCCCGCCCCCAGTTTCAGGTTCGACAGCTGCGCGCCGAAGTCATAGGCACCGCGCACGTCCCAGGTCATATAGCCGGGAATATTGCCGTACTGGCCGTCAGCGGTCGGCGTGGTGATGTAGTTGCCGTTGAAGCTGCCGTCGGCGTTGGTTCCGGTCCCCGGCGCACGCTGGGAAGACTGGGCGAAACCGTCGAGGTTGTAGGTCCAGCGATTGACCGCATAACGCAGGCCGACATTCAGCACCTCGCGCGAGTACAGCGGCAGGTCACGGCCCTTGAAGCCCGGGATATCGCCCTGGGAGGTCGCCTTGGTGTAGGTCAGGCCGACATTCGCGGTCAGGCCGTCGAGCGCCGGGTTGAGGTCCGCCAGATTGTAGTGCGCGGAGGTTTCAATACCCCGGTGCGCGGTGGCGCCCAGGTTGGTCCAGCCCACATCGTTGCTGACGTATTGCAGCTCATCGGAGAAGTCGATGTAGAACAACGTCATCTCACCGCCCCAGGTGCCGTTGTCATACCGGGTGCCCAGTTCGTAGGTCTTGGCCTTTTCCGGTTGCAGGCCATTGGCCGTGCTGTTGCCGTTGCCGCCCTGGGCGATCTGGAAGTATTGCAGGCTGCCGAAGGAGGTTTCGTAGTTGGCGAAGACCTTCCAGGCATCGGAGATGTGGTACATCACGCTCAGGGCCGGCAGCGGCTCGTTGCTGTCGACGCTGCGGAACTTCTCCTGGACCGGCACGTAGTTGGTCCCCGGCACCGCCCGATCATGCCAGTTGCTGCTGATGCGCTCGAAACGGATACCTGGGGTGATGGTCCATTTGCCGATATCGATCTTGTCATCGATGTAGAAGGCATTGGCCTCGGTGCCGCCGGTGCGGTCCTGGTAGATATGCCCGTCGGAGGTCGGCGTCACGGTGGGGATGCCGTTGACCAGGGCCACGCGGCTGGTGGCCTCGTGCATGCCTTCCTTGAGGTAGCGATAACCGACGCTGACTTCCTGGGTGGTCGGGCCCAGGTCGAAGACATGGGACGCCCGCGGCTCGACACCGAAGGTGTAGTAGCTGCGCGGGTAGGCGCTGAGGGTCTTGAGGTCGCGGGCGGCGATATTGCTGCCACGGAAACTGTCGGTGTAGTAGGTCAGCACTTCAACCTGGGTCTGGTCATCCACCTGCCGCTTGTACTTGAAGGAGATGTCCTTGCGCCGGCCGGTGAAGTTGTCGTAGTTACGCACCGACTGATACGGGTTGGCATTGTACTGCTGCTGGGTCAGGCCGCCGGGCATGTCCGCATTGGCATCGTAGTAATGCAGGTTGAGGGAAAAATCGTCCTGGTCGGTCGGTGCCCAGTGGGTCTTGAGCAGGACATCGTTGATGTCGTTGCCGTTGTTGCTTTCGCGATAACCCTCGCCCTTCACCCCGGAATACAACAGCGCCGCGCCAAAACCGTTGTCCGCGGTGCCGCCGAGGAACGCCGTGTCGAGGTGCTTGACGCCGCCGTAGCGCGAGGTTTCCAGGGTGCTGCCGATCTCGCCGGAGAATTTCTCCGGGATCGCCCGGGTCACGAAGTTGATCACGCCGCCGACGTTCTGCGGTCCATAACGCACGGAACCGGCGCCGCGTACCACGTCGATGCTGTCCAGGTTACCGACCGACACCGGGGCCATCGACAACTGCGGCTGGCCGTACGGAGCGAACGCCGCCGGCACGCCGTCGATCAGCACGGTGGAACGTGGCGACAGACGGGACGTCAGGCCACGCACGCCGACATTGAGGGAAATATCGCTGCCGCCGGTGCCGTTGTTTTCCTGCACCTGCACGCCAGGCACGGTGCGCAAGGCGTCCTTCACGTTCATCGCGCCCTGCTCGACCATCGCCTGGCGGCGGATCACGGTCCGCGCCCCCGGGTGGTTCTGCACAATGGCCTGGTCGGCATCGCCGAGCCAGTCACCCACCACCTTGACGTCCAGCGGCGCCAGTTCCAATGCACCGGCGGTCGCTGGCGCGGCGGCGCGCAAGGTCACCGAGCCGTCCTTGAGGTCATAGTCCAGGCCGCTGCCGCGCAGCAGCACGTTCAGGGCTTCTTCCGGCGACAGGTTGCCATCGACCGCCGGGGCCTGCTTGCCGGCCACCAGTTGCGGGCTGAAAAACACTTGCAGGGAGGTCTGCTGTCCCAACTGACTCAAGGCCGACGCCAGGGGCTGAGCCTGGATATGGATGGCCGCATCCGCCTGGGCCGCCTGGCTCAGGGGGGCAACGGCACTGACCGCCAGGGCCAGGGCAAAGGCCTGGGAACTGGGCAGTGCGTTGCGGATCGCCTGGTAAAGCGCGTTGGGTGTGTTGTTCACGTCTGACCTTGTCCTGTTGTTCGCAAATGCATGCGATTGTTAATGCAAACCAGTTGCAGTTGGACAAGAAGACGAAGAACTCGAAAAAAACCTGAATTTATTTTGCAATTATTTCCTGGGCACCGTCGGCACGGGTCCTGATGGCCACCGGCAGGATGCTCGGCAAGGCCCTGAGCAGGGCCTCGGTATCGTTGACCTTGAACACGCTGGTCAGGCGCAGATTGCCCACGGCCGCGGAGGCAACGCCCAGGGGTTTGTCACGATAACGCGAGACTTCCTGCACCACATCGCCGAGGCGGGCATTGTTGAAGACCAGCTTGCCGCTGCGCCAGGCGGTGAGTTCGTCGGCATTCACCGCTTCCACCGCGGCGACCCGGCCCTGCTCATCGACCCGGGTACCCTGGCCCGCCGTCAGATTGACGAAATCCCCGTCCGCCGCATCGTGGCCCTGGACCTTCACCGTCCCCGCCTCGACCACCACCCGGGTCTGCGCCGGATCACGGCGCACATCGAAGCGCGTGCCGGTGACCGTGACCTTGCCGACCCCGGCCTGGACCACGAACGGCCGACTGCTGTCATGCTCGACACTGAACATCGCCTCGCCCTGCTCCAGCTCGACCTCGCGCCGGTCACGCTGGTAATGCACGCGGACCCGGCTGCGGCTGTTCAGGTCGATGATCGATCCGTCGGGCAAGGCCACGTGTCGGCGTTCACCGAGCACGCTGGCAAAGGTCGCGTCATAGGGTGCCGGATGATTCAGGCCGCTGAACAACCCCAGGCCCAAGGCCACCGCGACCACCCCGGCGGCCACCGCATAGCGCAGCAGTGGTCTGCGCTTGGCCCGCGCCGGAGGCTCGTCGCACAGCGCCTGCAAACGTGCCGGGGGCAGCAGGTCGGTGGCGCTCCAGAGTCCCTGGAGCAAGTCGAACTCATCCTGATGCAACGGATGTTCATGACGCCAGGCGTCGAACTCGGCCTGTTGCCCGGCGCTCAACGGTGCCTCCTGGACCCGCACGAACCAGGTGGCGGCTTCATCGCGAACCGTGGCTGGATCGCGTGTGCAATCACGGGTATCCATCATGGAAAGTCCTGTCCGGGTGGAGTGTGCATCGCCTTGTCCTTCATTGATCCGCTCCATCCAGGCGCTCGCGCAGATGCCGCAGGGTGCGAATCATATACTTCTCCACCATATTCTTGGACAGCCCGAGACGCTCGGCGATCTCCGCCTGGGTCAGGCCCTCGATCTTCTGCCAGACAAAGGCCTTGCGACAATTGACGGGCAACTCGCCCAGGGCCCGCTCGATGAAGTCGGCAAGCTGGATGGCGTGCATGAAATGCTCCGGGTCGCCGGTGGGTGGCGCGCTGTGGTGAATCGCTTCCAGTTCCAGGGTCCCGCGCCGGTCTTCGCGGCGATAGCTATCCACCGCGATATTGCGCGCGGTCTGGTGCAGATAGGCCCGTGGTTGCTCGACGCTGGCGGCCTGGCTTTCCAGCACCCGCACAAAGGTATCGTGGGCCAGGTCCTCGGCTTGCTGGCGGTTTCTCAGCCGACGGGTCCAGGTGCCGATCAACTCTTCGTAATGCTCGAAAAAACCGGGTCTGCGGGGTGGCTGGAGATTCATGGCGATGGGCTATGAAGGCGGGGCGTTAATAGTAATGCTTCCTATTAATAGCCGCAATTGATTCCAGAGGTTGCTTGGCGCGCAGGTCTTCAGAACAGGACTCGAATGCAGGGCCGAGGAGCACCTGTGCGCTGTAAAAGCGGTTCCCGGTTTAATCGTTCATATGAACATTATTATCTTTGCGAACCTCGCGGTTCTGTACCCACCGATGTTTGCCCTAAAGGTTATATGAGAGAGAAAGTTCCGCCAGGAGCGAACCCGTATTCATTCAAGAACAACACAATAAAGAGCGCAACGGCTTATTCATTTTTTAATACCTCATAAACACTTTCACTCCCCCAGGCTTCGTTGACACATCAGAGCAGCATTTTTTATGATGAATCAATGAGTTATTTCATCTGCACGCCCTCCTTTCAATAATTCCAATAAATAACACCCCAGCGACTTAACTCGCCCACTAAAAGGCCGGACCCATGCTTTTACGCAAGCTCAACCTCGCTCCCCGTTCGACGCTGTGCTTTGGTTTCTTCTGTCTGTTGATTGTTGGCCTAGGGGGAGTCGTCGTCAGTAAGGCGTCGGTATTGAACGAGGCGGAAAAGAAAGTCGAAACCAACATCGTGCCCAGCTTTAGAATTCTGGGCCAACTGGATCGTGATTTCGTCAGCCTGCGCTCGGAAAACAGCAGGCAGCGTAACCCGCTGGAGTCCGATGCCGCCAAGTCCCTGAGCCTGGTCAACATCAGCAAGACCAAAGACTCGATCCAGAAAAACCTGGAGCGTTTTTCGCCGCTTATCATCACTCCCCAGGGCCGTATGGCCTTCGAGGCCCTGCAAGCAGCCATTGCCGGTTTTTCCGGCATCGAGGGTAAATACCTGGCCATGATCGAGGCCAAGGATTTCGTTGGCGCGACGAAGTTCGCCGAATCCCAGGTAAAGCCCGGCAATGAGACGATTGTTGTCAGCCTGCAAAAACTGATCGCCATCAACGAAAACAAGGCGAAAGACGCCGGGGCCGATGCTGATGTCGCCTATACAAACACGCTGACCATGGTGGGTATATTTATCGCGATATCGATACTGGCAACTATCTGGCTTGCCTGGCTCTTTACCCGCAGCCTGGTATCGCCCGCACGGCAGTCGCTGCTTATTGCCGAACGCATTGCCGCCAACGACCTCAGCCACGATATCAAAGTCGAAGGGCACGACGAGATGGGCCGTTTGATTGCAGCGCTTGCCTCCATGCAGAGCAATCTGCGCAGCACCATTATCCAGATTCGCGATTCGTCGACCCAACTGGCCGCCACCTCGGAAGAAATGCACGCGGTGACCGAAGATGCGGCCAAGGACCTGCTGCGCCAGAATGACGAAATCGAGATGGCGGCCACCGCCGTGACCGAGATGAGTTCGGCGGTCGACGAAGTGGCCAGCAACGCCGCCGCAGCCTCCACGGCCGCGACGCAAACCAGCACAACGGCCATGAACGGCCGGATCAAGGTCGATGAAACGGTCACCGCGATCAATCTCATGGTGTCCAACGTCCAGTCGACATCGGCCAACGTCAAGGGGCTGGTCGGGATGGCCGCCGATATCAGCAAGGTACTCGATGTCATTCGGGCCATTGCCGAACAGACCAACCTGCTGGCCCTCAACGCCGCGATCGAAGCCGCCCGGGCGGGTGAAGCCGGCCGCGGCTTTGCGGTGGTCGCCGATGAAGTGCGCGCGCTGGCCCATCGCACACAGCAATCGACCCATGAGATCGAACAGATGATCTCCAGCATTCAGACGGGGACCAGCGATGCCCTCGTGTCAATGGATCAGACCAGCTCGCAAGCCGCCAGAACCCTGACACTGGCCCGGACCGCCGGTACGGCGCTGGTGGAAATCACCGAATCGATCGTGCATATCAATGAGCGCAACCTGTTGATCGCCACGGCGGCCGAAGAGCAATCGCAGGTGGCGCGGCAGGTGGACCAGAGCCTGGTGAGTATCCGCGATCTTTCGGCGCAATCGGCCGCCGGCTCAAACCAGACCTCGGCCGCCAGCGGGGAATTGTCGATGCTGGCCATTGATCTGAACCACCTGGTCACGCGCTTCAAGGTTTAGCGTTTGACGGGCCTGCTGATACAGCCCATGGACACCAGCGTGGCCCTGACCGCTTCATCCCAAGGGGTATGCGGTTCGTGGCCGAGCACACTGACCAGCTTCTGGTTATCCATGCGCAGCGGCTGCCGCCACAGATAACGCATCTCTTCCAGCTCACGGAACATCTCGGAAAACGGCGCGATCAGCGGGATCGCCCACCAGGGGAAAGCGCGGGTTGTGACGTGGGGGTCTGCGCCCATGCGCAAGATGCTCGACACCATCCGCGTGCCCTCGGCATCCCAATGACCGCGCATATGAAAGGTCGCGAAAGTCTCGAGTCGCTCTTCCTGCTCCAGCAGACGCAGCATGGTCAACGCCACATCCGGCATATAGGCCCATTGATGGCCAATCCCCGGCTTGCCGGGATAGCGGATAGTCCTGAGCCGCTGCCCCGGCTTGACCAGGCCACTGGCGAACCAGGTGTTCGCGTGGCTGGAACCGAAATAGTCACCCGAGCGGACAATCAGGCTGCGTACACCCTCGCCTGCCGCCACCTGCAGGCGTCGCTCCAGCTCGACCCGTATCGCGCCCTTGCGGGTGGTGGGATTTTGCGGCGCCGTCTCGGACCAAACGGGGAACACGTCGGGCCCGTAGTTATAGACCGTGCCGGGCAAGAGGATGCGCGCGCCCGAGGCTCGGGCAGCGGCAATGCTGTTGTCGATCATCGGCAGCACCAGCCCCGCCCAATTGTGATAGCCGGCGGGGTTGACCGCGTGCACGATCAGACTCGCGCCTTGCGCCGCGGACACGACGTCCTGCTCGACCATCGCGTCGCCGCGCAGCCATTCAAACCGTGGGTCCGGGCTTTGCAGATCGTCGAGGTTGCGCTGCAAGGCCTTTACCCACCAGCCCCGGGCGGCCAGTTGCCGTGCAACTTCGCCACCAATGCCGCCGGTAGCGCCCAACACCAATGCAATGCGTTGTGTATTCATAGAGGCCTCACTGTCCAGTAACCCGCATGTTTGCGCGAATGACCGTTAAATGAAATTACCTACACGCTTCTATCAGCTAAACTTTTTTGTATAAATAGATCGAGAGTCTCACAGGGTGATCATGATCTTCCCGAACTGCTCGTTGGCGTCCAGGCAACGATGGGCATCGACTATCTCGTCGAAAGGGAAAACCCTGTCGATGACCGGCCTGAACACACCCTTTTGGAAACCGGCAAGAATGAACTCGGTCGCGGCCTTCAGACGCAGTGTGTCCGAGGTCAAACCCCACATCGGATAACCAAATATCGTGGGCAGCCGGGTCAGCCCTTCGATGCTGCGAGTGGACGTCGCCGTGTCATCAAGCCCTTGCGCCCGTGCCCCCATGGCATTCAGAAACGCCGGAATCGCAGGCGCAAAAAAAGGATCGAAGACCATCGATTTGGCGCCGCTGCTGGCATGCTGGAAGCGTGAGATCCAGTCTTCGCGCTCGGTTACCACGGCATACGCGGCCCCCACCCCCAGCAGCTTTTTTTGCACCGTTTTCGAACAGGTGATCGCCACCGGTATCGCACCAATGGCGTTGACGATCTGAATCGCGGCGATACCTTCCACGCTGCCGGCGTCCGGAATCAAGACGGTGGTGCCCACCGAGGGCCTGACCGGCTCGATAATCGCGTCGTAGGCGGTCAGGAACATCATCCAGATCGAGGCAGCCTGCTCGAACGTCAGGCAGGCCGGGGTCTTGATCACCATATTGGCGGGCGCCAGGACCCATTCCCCATACATCCCGTATTCATTCAGGGAGAACCCCGGGATGACACTCACCGCATCACCGACCGCCAGATCGACGACCCCTTCGCCCAGCGCCTCGATGACCCCGGAAGCCTCGTAACCGAGATGCGCCGGGAGATCGGTCACCTCGAAATAACGACCACGCCGCCACATCATATCGGCCCGATTCAAGCCCAGCGCCTTGACCGCGATCCGCACCTCATGGGGTCCGGGAGGGCGCACCAGCACGTCTTCGATCTTTAGTACTTCCGGCCCACCGGTGCAGGTGAAACGAACAACTCGCGACTTGATTGCTTTCAAACAGAGTGGCCTTCAAATACGGAAAAATACGGCACTCCAGATCCACGATCCGGACTGTCATGCCTGTGTTTGAGCCATAGGGCGCGCAGGCATGGTTGCGCAGGGCGTCGTTAAATGAAATTATCGACAACCCTCTACCAGCTAAAGATTTTTGTATGAGCAAATCAGATCCGAGCTGGGAGTTGTACCGCTCCTTTCTCCAGGTGCTCCGGGAAGGTTCGTTGTCGGGCGCCGCCCGTGTCCTGGGCATGACCCAACCCACGGTCGGGCGCCACATCGAACGGATTGAAGAGAGCATCGATGCCGCGCTGTTCATCCGCACACAGCAGGGCTTGAGCCCGACCCATATGGCCCTGGCCCTGCGGCCTTATGCCGAAGCCATGGAAGCCACCAGTGCGGCCTTGCTGCGGGTGGCCTCAAGCGAGGGGGAGGAAGTGCGGGGCACCGTACGCATTACCGCCAGCGACATTATTGCCGTCGAGGTCCTGCCGCCGATCCTAGCGAAATTGCACGCGGCTCATCCGGGGCTGGTCATCGAACTCGTGCCGTCCAACCGCATGCAGGACTTGCTGCTGCGTGAAGCCGACATCGCCGTGCGCATGCTGCCGCCGAGCCAGGACGTGCTGGTGGCGCGGCGAATAGGCAGTATCGAACTGGGCCTGTTCGGGCATCGCAGCTACCTGGATCGGCACCCGCCGGTCACCCGCATTGAAGCGCTGAAGGATCACGCCTTGATGGGCCACGACAAGGAGACACTGTCCCTGCGTGCCCTGGTGGCCCAGGCCCCCTGGCTGGAGGGGGTAAACCTGGCACTGCGCAGCGACAGCGACCTGGCGCTGCTCGGCAGCTTGCGCGCGGGTTTTGGCCTCAGTCTCTGCCAGGTCGCCCTCGCCCGCCGCGACGCCAATCTGGTCCGGCTGCTCCCGGAAAAAATCAGCCTGTGGCTCGATACCTGGCTGGTGATGCACGAGGACCTGCGCGACAGCCCCCGCTACCGCGTGACCTTCGCGGCGCTGATGGAAGGGCTGTCGAGTTATGTCGGCGCCTGAGTCCTGCTGTGGATAGCTGGGGTGTCAGATCTTGAAGCGCTTCACCAGGCCATCCATCCGATGCCCAAGATCGGCTAGGCTGCGGGCGGTCGACGCGCCGCGCTGGCTGTCGGCGGCGACGATTTCCACGGTATGCGCGATCTGGGTCATGCTCCGGTTGATTTCCTCGGCCACCGCCGTCTGCTCTTCGGCCGCGCTGGCGATCTGCGCGTTCATGCCGTTGATCGAGCTGATCAGCCCGGCCATGGTGTCCAGCGAGACGCCGGCCTGATTGGCCTGCTCCCCTGACACTTTGCCGTTTTCGCTGGAGCGGCGCATGGCGGTCACGGCATTCTGGGTGCCGTGTTCCAGGCGATTGATCATCTCCTGGATTTCCTCGGTGCTCTTCTGCGTACGGCTGGCCAAGGCCCGCACTTCGTCAGCCACCACAGCGAAACCACGACCGGCTTCACCCGCCCGCGCCGCTTCAATCGCCGCGTTAAGGGCCAGCAGGTTGGTCTGTTCGGCGATAGAGCGAATCACGTCGAGCACGCCGACAATCGACTTGGCATCCTGTTGCAAGCTGTCCAGGGAGACACTGCTGACGCGCACGTCTTCGATCAGCGTGTGAATGCCGCCGATACTGTCATTGACCACGGTCTTGGCCGCGTTGCCCACCTTATCGGTTTCCTTGGCGGCCTGTGCCGCGCCCTGGGCGCTGTTGGAAATTTCCTGGGCCGCCGCCGACATCTCATGAATGGCCGTGGCCACCTGATCGGTCTCGTTGCGTTGGCGCCCCATGGCGTGTTCGGATTGCTGCGCCTGGGCCGACATGTCCTGCGACAGGCCCGTGAGTTGCTGGGTCATCTCGACGATCTGGCGGACCAGCCCATGGACCTTTTCCACGAACAGGTTGAACGAGTGCGACAACGCGCCGAGTTCGTCGTGGCTGGTCACCGGCAGGCGGCGGGTCAAGTCGCCTTCGCCCGCGGCAATGTCATCCAGGTTCGCCTGAATCACCAGCACCGGCTTGACCATGGCGTTGCCCAGCAGCATCGCGACAACACCGATCACCAGCAGCAACACCAGGTCAGCGGCAATCAACATCATGGCGAAACTGTTGATCCGGCTGTATTGCTGCTTGGCGATCTGCTCGACTTCGCTGTCGATGTCATCGAGGTTCACCGCCGTGCCGATCATCATGTCCCACTTTTCCAACAGGGCCGAATAACCCAGTTTCGGTACAGGCTTGTCGCTGCCCGGCACTGGCCACTCATAACGCAGCACATGCTGGCCGAAACGGGCAAGGTTGTTCAGTTCACGAATAAGGTAAACACCGTTGGCGTCCTTGACATCACTGAAGTTGACGCCGATATCGACGTTCTTGTCGGCCCAGAACAGCCGCACCAGGTTATGGTCGTAGCCGAAGAAATAGCCTTGTTTGTCGTAGGACAAATTACGCAACACCTTGACCGCCTGGTCCCGGGCGTTCATGTCACCGTAGGCCGAGTTGTCGTAAAGGGTTTTCACCGACGAGACCGCCATCTGCACATGGTTTTCCAGCGAGGTCTGGCGCTCCTTGAGCAACAGGGAACGCGCCTGCTCGACTTCTTCGCCCGCCAGTTTGTACAGAACGCCCAAGGCCACGCCGCTCAGCGAAACCGCCAATAAAAACGTGGGAACAATCGCCAGCAGAATGACCTTGCTGCGCAGTTTCAAGTTTTGCATCAGCGCCATGAGGTCGACCTCAAGGCAGCGCTCAAAGGGGAATCCGTGCAGTTCGTACAGGTGTTCGTCATGGGGGCTCGCCTTCTTCAAGGACGAACATCTTTGCCCAGGGCGACGCCATATGAAATTATCGACAACCCTCTACCAGCTAAATGTTTTTGTATGAGCAAAACCGATCCCGGTGGGTTGCAGTTGCACTTCAGAGCACAAAGCTGTCGATAATCGCCTGCTTGACCAGCAGCACGGCGCCATCCGTCTGCGCATGGGTGCGCCAGCCCAGCTCGATGGGATAGTGCGGCAGGTCGATGGGACAGGGGAGCATCTGGATATCGCATAACTCGGCAATGGCCCGGGCGGCATGGGTGGGCAAGGTCGCCACCGCCGACGAGCCCTTCAACAGGAAGGGCAATGCCGCGAAATGCGTGGTAGCGGTGACGACCTTGCGGCTCAGGCCCCTGGCCGCCAGTCCCTCGTCGACGATGCCGATAAAGCCCCCCGAGGAAATCAGGATGTGCTCGCGGGCCACGAAGTCCTCCAGATCAAGAGCCGTCCTGTCCCCCAGGCTCGCGCGATCCACCAGGCAGGCATAACCGCCCTCCCCGAGCAGATGCCGGCCCAGCAGCCGATTGGGGATACCGCCGGCGGTAATGGTCAGATCGAACTGGCGCTCCATCAAGGCGTCGACCGCGATCTGGCTGTGGGTCTGGCGAAAGATCAGCCGCAGGTTCTTCGCCCGTTGCGCCACGGTTTCAATCAGCTGGCGACCGAGGGCAATTTCAAAGTCGTCGGACAGGCCGATGGTCACCGAGCGCCCCTCATAACTGGCCAGGGTCGGCTGGACCAGGGAAAAGCTCTGGCGACATTTGTTCAAGGCGTCGGAAATCACCGGCTTGAGCTGGTTGGCGATCAGGGTCGGCGACAGGCCCCGGCCCGTGCGGACAAAGAGTTGATCGCCGTACATGGCGCGCAGGCGATTCAAGGCGGCACTGACCGCCGACTGGGTCAGCCCGAGCTGCAACGCCGCGCGACTGGCGCTGCCCTCGTCATGCAGGGCCTCGAAAACCTTGAGCAGGTTGAGATCGGTACTGTTGATATTCATCCGGTTTGTACTGCCTGCAAATGAAGGCAACCAGATTAATACATCATCCCCAGGGCGTCGCGACCTGCCTCAGCCGTTCAACCCGGGTTGTCGGCCGGTTCAGTCCCCTTCGCCTCCTTCAGCAAGGCCTGGATCACCCGTTCCTGCTCGGCATAAGCGCCTTCGCCAAAATGGCTGTAGCGCACCTGGCCCTTGGCGTCGATCAGGTAATGCGCCGGCCAGTACTGGTTATCGAAGGCGTGCCAGATCTTGTAGTCGCTGTCGACGGCCACCGGGTAACCGATGCCGAGCCGCCTGACCTGCTGGCGGACATTGGCCGGGATTTTTTCCTCGGCATATTCAGGGGTGTGCACGCCGATCACCACCAGCCCATCCTGCGCATACTTTTTCGCCCATTGATTCACATAAGGCAGCGTATGCAGGCAGTTGATGCACTCGTAGGTCCAGAAGTCCACCAGCACCACCTTGCCGCGCAGTGACTCGCGGCTCAGGGGTTCGGAGTTGAGCCACTCGACCGCCCCGGCCAGGGACGGCATCGGGCGCTCGCTGGCGGATTGCGCGCTGACCCCGGCGACAATGTAATCGGTCACCGCCGAGACCGTTCGCAGAACCCCTTGCTGGATCTGACCGCCTGCCGGGGAAGTGCTGCTGACACCCCCGGCAATCAGCACCGCCGCCAATACGGCAGTACCACCCGCCACCCGTCGCCACCCGGCCATCCGTCAATCCTCGACGATCAGCGTGACATCGACATTGCCGCGAATGGCCCGCGAGTACGGACACGTCTGGTGGGCGCGATCCACCAGGCTCTGTGCCTGCTCCCGGGAGAAGCCCGGGATCGCGATACGCAACTCGACCTCAAGGCCGTAGTTGCCAGCGGCGTCCTTGCCCAGGCCGACCTTGCTGGTGACCCGGGTGGTCGCCGGCAGGAGCAGCTTGTCCTGGGCCGCCGCCAGCTTCATGGCCCCGATAAAGCAGGCCGAGTGACCGGCGGCGAACAGTTGCTCGGGGTTGGTACCAGGCCCGCCGGCACCACCCAGCTCGCGGGGCGTGGATAACGGCAGATCCAGTACGCCGTCGGTAGAGAGGGCGCGACCTTCACGGCCACCGGTCACGGAAGTCTGGCCGGCATAAAGAACGGTTTCGAGGGACATGCTGTACTCCTGGGGCTTGAGGGAATCGACTGGTGTAGTTAAACGCCAGCCTGTATCCCCTCTGTGTCCCGATGGCCCTCAACGTTAATCCAGTGTTTCCAGGACCGCTCCAGACACAGTGCGATACAAATCGCGACCCTCAGCATCCCGGCCGACTTACCACTTGTAGGTCGCGCTAGCCTGCAACGTACGGGTCGCGCCCCAGTAACAGAGGAAGCCGTTGCTGCAGTAGGCCAGGTATTCCTTGTTGAACAGGTTGCTGGCATTCAGGGCCAGGCGCCAATGTTCGAGGTCGTAGTGCGCCGAGGCATCGAACAAGGTCCGCGCCGGAACCTTCAACTGGTTGTTGGAACTGCCGTAGCTCGCCCCGAAGTAACGTGCGCCGCCCCCGAAGCCGACGCCCTTGAGAGCCCCGTCATGGAAGCTGTAGTCGGCCCACAACGATGCGCTTTCGCCGGGAATGCCGGTGGGGTGCTCGCCCTGGTCGCCGTCATTGGAATGCACGATGCGCTGGTCCATCCAGGTATAGAAACCGATCAGGCTGAGGTTGTCGGTCAGTTCGCCATGGGCTTCCAGTTCAAGGCCCCGGGAGCGGATTTCGCCTTTCTGGGTCGAGTAGTTCGGGTCCACGTCATCGGTGGTCAGGACATTCTGCTGGCGCAGGTCGAACACCGCCGCGCTGTAGAGGCTGCGCGACCCGACCGGCTGGTACTTGATACCGACTTCATACTGCTTGCCGGTGGTCGGCACGAAGGTCTTGCCCTCGCGATCCGTGCCGACCTGCGGCTGGAACGACTCGCTGTAGCTGGCATAGGGCGCCAGGCCATTGTCGAAGACATAGCTCAGGCCCGAGCGCCAGGTGAGTTTGCTGTCGCGCTGGCGGGTGTTGCTCAGGTTGGCCCCGGTCAGCTTGGCGTCCTGGTTGTCATAGGTGCTCGCCCAGTCCTGGCGGGCGCCGATCAACCAGCGCCAGTGATCGAGGCTCAGCTGATCCTGCACATAGGCACCGAACTGGCTCTGGGTGGTGTATTGCGAGGTGGTCACCGGCACTGTTGGCAAGGCGCTGAAATTCGGGTTGTAGATATTGATCGCGTTCGGGAAATACTGGCCACCGCGACTGATCTGCTGCTGCAGGCGCTGCCAGTCGGCGCCCATCAGCACCGAGTGCTTGATCGCCCCGGTGGCGAAATCGGCCTGCAACTGGTTATCCATGGCGAACTGGCCCAGGTGCTCGTCGTTGACGTTGGCCCACAACGGCGCGGTCTGCAGATCGGCATCCAGGGGACCGGTCAGCGAGGTCTGGTAATAGTCGACATCGTCATGCAGGTAGCGGGTGTTCTGGCGGAAGGTCCAGGTGTCGTTGAAACGATGGCTGAACTGGTAGCCGAGGGAAAACTGAGTGCGCTTGAAACGGTCGCGATCCGGGTCGCCCAGATAGTCATTCGGGTGCAGGTTGCCATTGGGATTGCGTAAGACCGTGCCGTATACCGGAACCGGATTGAACAGACCGCCTTGCGGGTCGTATTGATAGTTGGCCAGGACGGTCAGGCGGGTGTCGTCGTCGATCTGCCAGCTCACCGCCGGGGCAATGGCAAAACGTTGTTCCTGGATATGATCGGTCTGGGTATCGGCCATCCGGCCCAGGCCCGTCAGGCGATAGCTGAACTTGCCCTGGTCGTCCAGCGGCCCGCCGAAATCGAAGCCGGCCTGGTAACGATCGTCGTTGCCGACCCCGACCTGAAGCACATGCAACGGCATGTCGGTCGGCTGCTTGCTCTGCATGTCCACCAGCCCGCCCGGCCCGCTTTGCCCGTAGAGCACCGAGGCCGGTCCGCGCAATACATCGATACGCTCGAGGAACCAGGGATCGATACGCGGGTTGGCGAACCAGGTGGTGCGGTTGAGCTTGAGTCCGTCGAGGTAGGAGTCGGCATCAAAACCGCGAATCGACAGTTGGTCGAAACGCAGGTCGTTGTCCTGGGAATACACCCCCGGGGTGTAGCGCAAGGCCTGGTCGAGGGTCTGCGCGGCCTGGTCATCCATCTGCTGGCGGGTCACCACCGAAATCGACTGCGGGGTTTCCAGCAAGGTGGCCGCGGTCTTGGTCCCGACCCTGGTCTTGCGCGCCACATAACCCGGCACCGGACCGTCCGCCGGTTCATCTTCGCTGGCGGTGACCGAAGTGGTGCCCAGGGTCAGCGGCGCCTCGGCGGCCCAGGCCGGGGTATTCAACAACAACAGGACCGAGGCCAATCCCGAGAGACAGAACCCGGACGAAGACAAAGCGAGCGGCATGACTGGTTCCTTCAAGGAAGCATTACTTTTGATAATGCATCTTATTTAATATTGAATCTCATTCGCCGGTCGGTCATTCTTCCGCGCAAAGGGGTCAACTAATGGCCGTTCAAGCCATGTTTCAGGAAATCCATTCAAAGTGGACAATATCTGGCGCAAACGCTTTGCCGCGCAGCACGGCCGTATCACCGAACCGCTGCAGGCCAGGGCCTATGACTATGTGCATGGCGCGCGGGAAATCTGGCACAGCCATGAATATGGGCAGCTGGTGCACGCCACCGCCGGGGTCATCCGCGTCCTGACCCGCCTGGGGGCCTGGACCATCCCGCCCGGCTACGGTTTCTGGATTGCGCCGGGGGTCGATCACGAATTGCATATGGTTGGCGATGTCGCCATGCGCGCCTTGTATGCCGAGAGCGATCAACTGCCCGCCAGCTGGCTGACCTGCCGCCTGATCAAGGTCGAGCCATTGCTGCGCGAATTGATCCTGGTGCTGCTCGAACCCGAGGCCGATACCACGCTGGTCACCCCCCTGCTGCTCCAGCGCCTGACCCAGGCCCCGCCCACCGAGGGTTGCAGCCTGCCGCTGCCGCGCGACAAACGCCTGCTCAAGGTCTGTGAGTTGTTGCTGGAAAATCCCGCCAACCCCGCCACCCTCGAAGACTGGAGCGAACGCATAGGTGCCAGCGTGCGCACCCTGCGCCGGCGCTTTCGCGATGAAACCGGCTTGAGCTTCAACCAGTGGCGCCAGCAACTGCGCATTGCCGAAGCGGTGTGCCAGTTGGCCCAGGGCCATCCGCTGGGGCAGATCGCCCGCGAGCTGGGTTATGCCAATGGCAATGCCTTCGGCGCCATGTTCAAGCGGGTATTGGGGGAAGTGCCGAGCCGTTATGTGAAAGGCTGACCCTGTAGCGCCAGCCGCTTGGGCCAAGGTCAGTCCTTTTTGGAATGATCCCTGGACCTTAATTCGTTTGAACCCGTCCCCCACCACCCGCAGAATTCAGCCCAAGTCCAGTCATCCCGATTTTGCGGAGTACCACCCCCATGAGCACCGCTGTCTTCGCCCACCCCGACGAAATCCGCGCGCAGTTTTCCCGTGCCATGTCGCAGATGTACAAGACCGAAGTGCCGCTCTACGGCGCGCTGATGGAGTTGGTCGCGCAGGTCAACGAACAGGTGCTGGGCGAGAATGCCCAGGTCGCCGAAAGCCTGCACCAGACCGGCGAGATCCGGCGCCTGGACATGGAACGCCACGGCGCCATTCGCGTCGGCACGGCGGCGGAACTGGCGACCCTGGGCCGACTGTTCGCGGTGATGGGCATGGAGCCGGTGGGTTATTACGACCTCACCCCGGCCGGCGTGCCGGTGCATTCGACCGCCTTTCGCGCGGTGCATGAAACGGCCTTGCAAGTCAGCCCGTTCCGCGTCTTCACCTCGCTGCTGCGCCTGGAACTGATCGAGGAAGACGGCCTGCGGGAATTCGCCGAATGGATCCTCAGCCGGCGGAATATCTTCACACCGCGCACCATCGAACTGATCGAAAAGGCCGAGATGAATGGCGGCCTCGATTCCGCCGATGCCGCCGAGTTCGTCCAGCAGGCACTGGAAACCTTCCGTTGGCATAACAGCGCCACGGTGTCGCTGGACGAGTACAAAAAGCTCAATGCCCAGCATCGGCTGATCGCCGATGTGGTGGCGTTCAAGGGACCGCATATCAACCACCTGACCCCGCGCACCCTGGACATCGACGCGGTGCAGACGGCCATGCCGGGCAAGGGCATCACTCCCAAGGCGGTGATCGAAGGCCCGCCAAGGCGCAAGTGCCCGATCCTGTTGCGCCAGACCAGCTTCAAGGCGCTGGAGGAAGCCATCACCTTTATCGGCCAGGACGCCAGTGAAACTGGCAGCCACTCGGCCCGTTTCGGTGAAATCGAACAACGCGGCGCGGCGCTGACGCCCAAGGGCCGCTTGCTCTACGACCGCTTGCTGAACGCCGCTCGGGAGGAACTCGGTGACTTCCCCAGCGAGGCCAATGCCGCGCGTTATGACCAGATCATGGCGAACACCTTCAAGGCCTTCCCCGACAACTACAGCGAGATGCGCAAGCAGGGGTTGGCGTACTTCCGCTACTTCCCCACCGAGAAAGGCATTGCGGCACGTAGCAGCGAGTTGCCGCTGCGGGAGCTGGAAGCCTTGATCGAAGCCGGCCAGGTGTGTTTCGAACCCTTGGTGTATGAGGACTTTTTGCCGGTGAGTGCGGCGGGGATCTTCCAGTCGAACCTGGGGGATGACGCGCAGGCGCATTACGCCGGCAGCTCCAACCGCGAGCAGTTCCACCAGGCGCTGGGGCGTGAAACCATCGATGAGTTGCAGCTGTATGCGGCAACGCAGCGGCGTTCGTTGCTGGCGTGTTCGACCCGGTTGAATATCGCGCCGTTGGTCTGACACGTATAACCGTGTGGGAGCCGGCTTGCCGGCGATGAGGCCAGTGAGACGTGCATCGCCTGATCGGCCGCCATCGCCAGCAAGCCGGCTCCTACAATGGACCGCGTTCGGTCCCTTCAGCCATCAACTCATTCAACGCCACCACCAACGGCGCCCGCACCGACGCCCGTTGCCAGACAATCCCCAAGGTGCGGAACAACCTCGGCCCCGGCACTTCCCAGCGACGAACGCCCTGCGCCTCGTGATTGGCCTCCGGCCGGTCCGGCACCAGCGCCACTCCCAGCCCCTCGGCGACGAACTTGACGATGATGTCGATGCCATCCAGCTCGAACTGGGATTTGGGCTTGAGGCCATGCCCCTGCAGATAAGCCTCCACCAACTTGCCGCCGACCACCTTGCGACTGAAGCGGATAAAGGGCTCTTCAATAATGGTCGCCAGCACATCCTCGACCTGCATCGCCGTCGGGGTGATCAGCACCAGCGGCTCCTCCACCAGCGCAATCCACTCGCAGCTCTTGGGCAAGGCAAACAAGGGGTGCACGATCAACGCCGCATCCAGGTCGCCACTCACCACCTGCTCCATCAGCTCCTGGGAATTACCGGGCTCGATATAGATTTCGATCTCGGGATAACGCCGACGCCATTCATGCAGCGCCGGCGGCAACAATTGCATCAAGGCATATTGGGTCGCCCCCAGCCGCAACGGCCCGACCGGCAGCACGCCACTGGAGGCACTGGCCCGCAGGTCGCGGGCTTCGCGGACAATCAGCCGCGCCCGCTCGATAATCCGATGGGCCGCCGCGGTCGGCTTCACGGTATGGCCGCTGCGTCTGAGCAAGGCATTGTCGAGCTGCTTTTCCAGGGCCTTGATCTGCTGGGCCACGGTGGTCGGCGCCAGGTCCAGCTGGCGTGCCGCCGCAGCGATGGAACCGCAGTCGATCACCGCCAGGAAGGTTTCGAGAAATAGAGTGTCCATCCACGGATTTTACGTTGTTCAATCGCGCGAACAAGCGCTTTTCAAGGGTCGTAAAAAACCGCAGATTAGGCCTTTGCACACCCAGGAGCGCGACATGACTTCACAGCCCATCCAACTGGCCGATATCGAACAGGCCGCCCGGCGTATCCAGGGGCACGCCGTGGAAACGCCACTGCTGGAATTCCACAGCCTGAATGAACAGTGCCAGGGCCGGGTGCTGGTCAAGCCGGAAGTGCTGCAAAGAACCGGCTCGTTCAAGTTCCGTGGTGCCTACAACACCTTGGCCAGCCTCAGTCCCGAGGAGCGCGCCCGTGGCGTGCTGGCCTTCTCCTCCGGCAACCACGCCCAGGGCGTGGCTTGCGCGGCCAAGCTGTTGGGCATCCGGGCGACGATCCTGATGCCCAGGGATGCCCCCGCACTGAAGATCCGCCGCACCCGCGAATATGGTGCCCAGGTGGTGCTGTTCGACCGCGAGACCGAAGACCGCGAGGCCATCGCCGCGACGCTGACCGCCGAAAGCGGCGCGGTGCTGGTCAAACCCTACGACGACCCACGGGTCATGGCCGGCCAGGGCACCCTGGGACTGGAGATCGCCCGTCAGGCCGAGGCGCTGGGCCTGCGTCCCGACGTGGCCCTGGTGCCCTGCGGCGGTGGCGGCCTGATTGCCGGAGTCAGCGTGGCACTGCACAGTCGGTTTCCCGAGATCGCGGTGTATGCGGTGGAACCGGAGGGTTTCGACGACACCGGGCGCTCCCTGGCCGCGGGTAGTCGGCAAAGTATCGCGCCGGGCGGACACTCGATCTGCGACGCGATCCTGACTGCGTCACCTGGCGAGTTGACCTTCGAGATCAATCGCCGGCTGCTGCGCGGCGCGCTGACGGTGACCGATGCCGAGGTCCGCTTCGCCCTGAGATGGGCGTTCGAGAACCTCAAGCTGGTGGTAGAACCGGGCGGCGTGGTCGGCCTCGCAGCGTTGCTGGCCGGACGTATCGCGCTGGAGGGTCGTTGCGCGGTGATCGTCTTGTCCGGGGGCAATGCCGACCCGGCACTGTTCGCCAATGCACTGCTGACAAACGATTGAACGGTGCCGGTGCGGGAGTGAAGGCTTGCGCACCGGGCCGGATTCGTCAGGCCTTGCCTTCCAGCGCCTGCAAGCGCCGGTACAACGTGCGTTCACTCATCCCCAGGGTTTTCGCCAGTTCGCTGCGTGACCCTTCGAACATCGCCAACGCGTGGGCCAATTGCTCCAACTCATTGCGCCCACGCCGCCGCTGCGGTGTCGCCGCCACGGTTTCACGGCGCAGTTCGGCGGGCAGATCGGCCAGCCGGATCACCCCATCGTCAGTAAACAACCGGGCCCGTTCCAGCACATTGCGCAGTTCGCGGATATTGCCCGGCCAGCCATGCAGCCCCAGGGCCTTCATCGCCGACGGATCGATACGCGGCACCGCCGTCGGCGCCAGGCGTTGCAACAGGCTGTCGATCAGCAACGGCAGGTCGTCGCTACGCTCGCGCAAGGCCGGCAGGCGAATCGGAAAGGCGCTGATGCGGTAGAACAGGTCCTGGCGAAAACTCCCGGCGGCAACCATGTCCTTGAGCGGCTTGTGGGTCGCGCACACCAGGCGAAAATCCGAGTGCACGGTGCGCAGGCTGCCCACCGGGCGAAAGCTGCCGGACTCGATCAGGCGCAGCAACTTGACCTGCATGGCCAGCGGCACCTCACCGATCTCGTCGAGAAACAGCGTGCCGCCATGGGCCGCTTCGGCCAGGCCGATCTTGCGCTGCACGGCGCCGGTGAAGGCGCCCTTTTCGTAACCGAAGAGTTCGCTCTCCAACAGGGTTTCGGTCAGGCCGGTGCAGTCGACCACCACCAGCGGCCCGCCGGCCCGTGGACTGCCTTCGTGCAGGGCGCGGGCAAAGAGTTCCTTGCCGGTGCCGGACTCGCCTTGCAGCAACACCGGAATCGGTGACGGTGCCGCCCGTTGCAAGGCACTCAAGGCCTCCTTGAACGGTGCCGAGCGCCCCACCAGGCCCTGGTGCTGCGGCTGCGCCGAGGCCACGGTGACGGTATTCAAGCGTTCGACATAACCGACCACTTCGCCCTGCTCGTCCAGCAACGGGCGAAGTTCCACATCGACATGCTCGGGGCCACGGGGCGTGTGGTGAATATGCAGGACCCGCTCGGGCAAACGGCTTTCGTGGGCCTTGCGCATGGGGCAGTGTTCGCCGGCCTGGTCGCAGGGCACCGCGAACTGATGGGAGACCCGAAAGCATTTCGCGCCGACATGGGGACGACCCTCTACCCCGAACTGGCGCTGGTAGGCGGTGTTGGCCGCGACGATGTTGTAGTCGGTGTCGAGGACGATGGTCGGCTGGAGGTCGTGCTCCAGGTAGGACACCAGGGCCCGCATATCGGGCCGGACAAGGTCGGTGGCGAGGATGGTCATGGCAACTCCCGGATGGAGGCAGGAGCTTAATGCATGTTGGCGCTTTCTGCCATTAGCTGCCATGGACTGCCAGAATCACTGCCAACTTAGATGACAGCGTCTTGTAAATCATAAAATTTCGGCGAACGGGTTGATATAAGTCAGCATTCACGAGAAAAAATCAAAAACTTAGTTTGGCATGCTTATTGATCTCTCTGTCAGACAGGAACGGGTATTGGGCGTGTCACCTAATCTGTAAGAGCCCCCATCCCCGCCAACGACATCCGGAGTACGCAATGACTTTTGGCGACAAGCTAGCCGTAGAAGCCTTTTTCGACCCCGACACCTGGACCATCAGCTACCTGGTGCTGGACACCAGTACCCGTTGCTGCGCGCTGATCGACAGCGTGCTCGACTACGACCCCAAGTCCGGACGCACCCGCACCGCGTCGGCCGACCGCCTGGTCGCCCGGGTCCACGAGCTGGACGCCCGGGTGGAGTGGATCCTGGAAACCCACGTACACGCCGACCACCTCTCGGCGGCGGCCTACCTGAAGGAGCAACTTGGCGCCAAGGTTGCCATCGGCAGCCATATCACCGTGGTCCAGCAGGTATTCGGCGAACTCTTCCATGCCGGCAGCGACTTCCACCGCGACGGTAGCCAGTTCGACGTGCTGCTGGGGGACAACGCCGAATTCAGCATCGGCACCCTGAAGGCCCGCGCCCTGCACACGCCAGGACATACCCCGGCCTGCATGAGCTACCTGATCGAATCCGGCGACGATCTGCTCGCCTTTGTCGGCGACACCCTGTTCATGCCCGACTACGGCACCGCCCGCTGCGACTTCCCCGGTGCCGATGCACGCACCCTCTATCGCTCGATCCGCCAACTGCTGGCGCTGCCGCCGCAGACCCGGCTGTTCATGTGCCACGACTACCTGCCAGGCGGCCGCGAGCTGCGCTATATGACCACCGTTGCCGAACAGCGCGCGGACAATATCCATATCCATGAGGGCATCGACGAGGACAGCTTCGTCAGCATGCGCGAGGCCCGCGACGCCACCCTCGACATGCCGGTGCTGATGCTGCCGGCAGTGCAGGTCAACATGCGCAGTGGCCACCTGCCCGAGCCGGAAGCCAACGGCTTGCGCTACCTGAAGATCCCGCTCAATGCCCTCTGAACCAGGACCCGACACCATGTCTTCGACTGCCGTTTCCCATCACCAGATCCTGATCGTCGGCGCCGGCGCGGCCGGTATTGCCGTGGCTGCCAGCCTGCTGGCCCGGGCACCGGACCTGGATATCGCGATTATCGACCCGGCCGACACCCACTATTACCAACCCGGCTGGACCCTGGTCGGTGCCGGGGTGTTTCGTCCCGAGTCGACCGCCCGGCCCATCGCCTCGCTGATTCCCCGTGGCGTGCGCTGGATCAAGGCGGCGGTCAGCGCCTTCGGACCCCACGGCCACGAAGTGGTGCTCACCGACCAGAGCCGGGTCGGCTACGAACAGTTGATCGTCTGTCCCGGCCTGAAACTCGACTGGGCGGCCATCGACGGGCTCGAAGAGACCCTCGGGCGCAATGGCGTGACCTCCAACTATCGCTACGACCTTGCGCCCTACACCTGGAAACTGGTGCAGGAGCTCAATGAGGGCGAAGCCCTGTTCAGCCAGCCGCCGATGCCGATCAAATGTGCCGGTGCGCCGCAGAAGGCCCTGTACCTGTCCTGCGATCACTGGCTCAAGAGCGGGCGCCTGGAGCGGATCAACGCCCGCTTCTTCAACGCCGGCGCCGTGCTGTTCGGGGTGGCCGACTATGTGCCGGCGCTGATGGAATATATCTACAAGTACGGCATTGATCTGCAATTCGGCCACAGCCTGGTGGCGGTCAACGGCCCGGCGAAGCAGGCGACCTTTGCCCGGACCCTGGCCGATGGCACTCGGGAAACCCTGGTGCGGTCATTCGATATGCTGCATGTGGTACCGCCACAGGTGGCCCCGGACTTTATCCGCTCCAGTCCTCTGGCCGATGCCGCCGGCTGGGTCGATGTCGATCCGGCGACGCTGCAACACCGCCAGTTTTCCAATATCCACGGCCTGGGCGATGTGACCAACACCAGCAACGCCAAGACCGCCGCCGCAGCGCGCAAGCAGGCGCCGGTGGTGGCCAACAACGTGCTGGTAGCCCTCGGGCGCTTGCCCCGGCAGGCCAGCTACGACGGTTATGGTTCGTGCCCGCTGACGGTGGAGCGCGGCAAGATCGTCCTCGCCGAATTCACCTACGGCGGCAAGCTGGCGCCGACCTTCGCCCCCTGGTTGCTCGACGGGCGCAAACCGACGCGGCTGGCCTGGTGGCTGAAGGAGCGGATCCTGCCGCCGCTGTACTGGCGCGGCATGCTCAAGGGCCGTGAATGGCTGGCGCGGCCGACATTGATGGCGGCCAAAACCCAACCATGAACGAACATCTTTTTCTGGGGGCGGGACTGGGTACGCTGATTGGCGCGATCCTGGCCCTGACCGGGGCCGGCGGCGGTATTCTCGCGGTGCCGCTGCTGGTGTTCGGGCTGGGTTTGTCGATGGTCGAGGCGGCGCCCATCGGCTTGCTCGCGGTGGGTCTGGCGGCGGGTGTCGGGGCCTTGCTCGGTTTGCGCCAGGGGATTGTCCGTTATCGGGCGGCGGCCTATATCGCCGGTGTCGGTGTACTGCTCACGCCCCTGGGGTTGTGGCTCGCCCATCATCTGCCCAACGAGCCGCTGGCCCTGGGGTTTGCCGTGGTGATGGTCTACGCCTGCGGTCGGATCTTCCTCAAGGCCCGCAAGGAGTTGCAGCACGGGCATCCGGCGCCGCGACCGGGCTTCCAGCCCTGTGTGCTGAATCCGTTGCAAGGCCGGTTGCGCTGGACCCTGCCCTGCGCCCGGGCACTGACCGTTACCGGGATGCTCTCGGGATTGTTGTCGGGGTTGCTCGGGGTCGGTGGGGGTTTTGTCATCATTCCGGCGTTGACGCGCTACACCAATCTGGACAGCAAGAGCATCGTAGCCACGTCCCTGGCGGTGATTGCGCTGGTGTCGTTGGGGAGTGTGGTCACGGCGACGTTGTCCGGGGCCATGCATTGGTCGGTGGGCGGGCCGTTTGCGGCGGGGGCGGTTCTCGGATTGGTGCTGGGGCGCCAGGTTGCCGGGCATCTGGCCGGGCCGCGGTTGCAGCAACTGTTTGCCGTGGTGGGGGTGATCGCAGCGGCGCTGCTGGCATTGGGCGCGTTGGGGATTTCGTTCTAGTCAATAAGCTTTTGGCGATCCCCGGGGCCTCTTCGCGGCTGTGCGGCGATCCGACAAGCCCTGCTCCTACAAATTTGGGTCGTACGCAAAGTCTGTGATCGACACCGTACTGTAGGAGCAGGGCTTGCCCGCGAAGCTTTTGGCGACCTTCCAGCCTATATCTTATTCCGCCGGCAACTTGCGGAACCCCACCGCCAGACGGTTCCAGCTGTTGATGGTATTGATCGCCAGGGTCAGGTCGACCATTTCCTTCGGGCTGAACTCGGCGCTCAGCAACGCGTAGTCCTCATCCGGCGCATGGGTCTGGGAAATCAGGGTCAACGCCTCGGTCCAGGCAATCGCGGCACGTTCACGGGGGGTGAAGAACGGCGTCTCACGCCAGACCGACAGGCAGTGCAGGCGACGCTCGGTCTCACCCAGCTTGCGCGCATCGGTGGTGTGCATATCGACGCAAAAGGCACAGCCATTGATCTGCGAGGAACGCAGCTTGACCAGTTCGACCAGCGACTGCTCCAGCGGCAGTTTGCTCACCGCGCTTTCAAGGGCCAGCATGGCTTTGATGGCATCGGGCGAAGCGCTATAGAAATCGACACGAGGTTGCATGGTGTTGCTCCTGGCAAGTGGGGAATGACCTTAAGGTAAGCCCCGCCGGCCGCAGGACAAATAGCCAATTCCGGCAAAGATCGGGATGCCAATCCCGGCGTGTCGAAGCCCCCGTCGGCAAGCTAGACTGCGTCCATCGGCGTGAACCCGCCCCACCCTCTCCAGCCGAGCCGCGACATGGAATTGCACATCACCCTCAACGGCACCCGCGATCTGGCCAAACAGATCACCGAACAGCTGCGCGAGGCCATTACCCAGGGCACCCTGGCCGCCGGCACACGCCTGCCGCCGACCCGACTGCTCGCCGAACAGCTGGGGGTGTCGCGCAAGACCATCGCCGATGCCTATAGCCACCTCACCTACGACAACCTGCTGGTCGGCCGGGTCGGCGCCGGCACCTTCGTCAATCGCCACGTTCCCCACACCCCCCAGCCGATCCAGACCGATGAACTGGCCGGGGCCGCGGTGATCCAGCATTGGCGCGACGCGGCGATGCCGATGTATCACCCGACCCACACCCTGCGCTACGACTACCTCGGCGGGGCCACCGGCAAGCATCAGTTTCCCGAGGAGGAATGGCGCCGCTGCGTGCTGTTCGCCTTGCGCCAGGGTGCGCAGTCCCGCGGCTTGTACAGCCAGCCGGAAGGCTTGCCGATGCTGCGCGAAGCCATTGCCCGGCATATCGGTTTCTCCCGTGGCGTGCGCTGCAACAGCGACGACCTGCTGGTGACCAATGGCGCGCAACAGGCCCTCGACCTGGTCGCCCGGGTATTGGTGGAACCGGGTTGCACGGTGGTGGTGGAAGACCCCGGCTACCCGCCGGCGCGCCTGCTGTTTGCCGCCCAGGGCGCGCGGGTGGTGGGCATTCCGGTGGACGACCAGGGCCTGAGGGTGGACCTGATCCCCGACGGCACGCGGCTGATCTATGTCACCCCGGCGCACCAGTTCCCCCTCGGCATGCCCATGAGTCTGGCCCGCCGCCAGGCCCTGCTGGAACGGGCGCGGCAACTGGGGGCGATCATCATCGAGGACGACTACGACTGCGAGTTCCGCTACGAGGGCCGTCCCACCGACTGCCTGCAAAGCCTCGACCGCCATGGCCTGGTGGCCTATGTCGGGACCTTCTCCAAGAGCCTGCTGCCGGAGTTGCGCCTGGGCTACCTGGTGGCTCCGCCCAGCCTGCTCAAGGCGTTGCTGTCTGCCAAGCAGTTGAGCGACTGTCACACCACGACTCTGATCCAGTGGGCGGCGGCCAAGTTTATCCTCGACGGCTATCTGCTCAAGCATATCCGCCGCTGCCATGCCGCCTACACCAGCCGTCGCGAGCACCTGATCGAGCGCCTGAACGGCGACCTGTCGCCCTGGTTCGAACGCATTCATTCCACCGCCGGCTTCCACCTGGCGATCCTCGCCAAGGGCACGCTGGATATCCCGCTGCTGATCGAACTGGCGAAACAGGCCGAAATCGGTCTCTACCCCCTGGCGCCCTTCTACTACAGCGCCGCACCGCGTAGCGGCCTGCTGATGGGCTACGGCTGCATCGACACCCTGGATATCCCGCCGTCGCTGGATCGGCTCCGGGCGATTCTGCAACAGCTGGAACCAAGGGACTGAAACCCTAGGTCCGACTACGCAACCACTGCATGAACCCGCGCTTCTCCACCGGCTTGGGCACTTCGCGGGTGAAGTTCTGCACCGCGCTCAAGCGCCGGTCGAGCAGGTTTTTCATCGCCTCGCCGATGTCGTGCCGGGCCTCCAGGCACGGCTTGAGGTACTCGTTTTCAATGCGGTACAGCACGCAGTCGGTCTTGGCGGTGAAGTCCGCCACCACCGCCATATCGGCCAGCACCCCGGCCTCGCCGATCACCTCCCCCGGCCCCATGCGCCCGGCCTCCAGCGGCACGCCGCCGCGCAACAGCGTCACCGAGACCACCCCGGACTCGATGATGAACAGGTGATCGCTGACCTCGCCGCGGGCCATGATCTCGCTGCCGGCACGGAAGGTCTGCGCCTGCATGTTCTCGCTGAAGGTGTCCTTCTCCTCAGAACGCAAGGTGGAGAAAATCGAAGAGCTTTCCAACAACCTTCGCGCACGCGATAAATTCACCGGCGCGGCAGACTCCCCGCTCGACAGCAGGCTCACCCCCGAAGCACGCAAATGGCGGAACGCCAGGTCGTAGAGCTGATTGCGCACTTCGCGCTTCTCGCCCATGGACACCACAAAACCGTTGATTTCGTATTCGGCGCCCTCGGCGCTGGAGCTTTTCAGCGTCACGCAAGGCGCCGGGGTCGGCAGCAAGGCGCGACAGCCGAGCATGGCGCGCTCCAGGGCATCGATCACCACCTGGGGCCGGGAATGCGGGCTGACCTGCACACTGATGGACAGGCCATGCATATCGCTGGGCCGGCTGAAGTTGACGATCTTGGCCTTGGCCGCGAGGGAGTTGGGCACCACCGCCATGCTGCCCTGGGACGTCTGCAGGCGTGTGGCGCGCCAGTCGATATCGACGACCCGGCCTTCGGTACCGTCGATGGACACCCAGTCGTCGACCTGATAAGGCTTGGTGGCGTTCAGGACAATCCCGGAAAACACGTCGCTGAGGGTGCTCTGCAAGGCCAGGCCGACAATGATCGCCAGGGCCCCGGACGTCGCCAGCACGCCCTTGACCGGCAGGTCGAGCACATAGGCCGCCGCCGCGACAATGGCGATCAGGAAGATGATCGCCCCGAGCACATCCTGCACCAGCCGTCCGGCATGCCCGACCCGCTGCATCATCACCGTGCCGAGCAGCACCGTCAGGGTCCGCGCGCCGAACAGCCACCAGCCGATCTGCAAGCCGGTGGCCGCCAGGTGCCGGGGCACGTCATCCGGCCAGGGCGCGGTCTGCAACGGGTTCATGCCCTCGTTGAACAGCAGCAGGCTGAACAGCGAGAACACCGTCAGGCGCACCGCCAGTTTCCAGGTGTCGCTTTTGCTGCCCATCAGGTGCCACAACAGCAAATCGACCACGATCAGCAGAAAAGCGCAGGACAGGGGATGTTCAGACAACAGGTCAAGCATCGAGCCACTCCATGAAAAGAAACCGCCGGCGACGCGAAGATCGCACAGAACGGCTTCATGGAGTTATAGCTTTATATTCGCGGTGGTGGGCGGCCCCCCGGGGAACGAGGACCGCCTGGCGTCGTCAGTCGTGCATCTGCCCGAAGCGCCCGGCCTGGAAGTCGGCAAAGGCCTGGTGGATCTCGGCTTCGCTGTTCATCACGAAGGGGCCGTGGCCGACAATCGGCTCGTCAATCGGCTCGCCGCTGAGCAGCAGCACCATCGCATCGCTATCGGCGTGCAAAGACACGTCGCGACCGGCCCGTTCGAACACCACCAACTGCCCCGGCTGCGCCAGTTGCTCGCCATTGACCCGCACGCTGCCGCGCAGGACCACCAGCACCGTGCTGCGACCTTCATGCAGGTCCAGCGCCAGGTTTTTCCCGCCGTTCAGGCGGATATCCCAGACATCCATAGGCGTGAAGGTCCGCGCCGGCCCCTGCCGACCGTCGAACTCACCGGCGATCAGGCGCAGGCTGCCGACCTGGTCCTTGAGGGCGATCTTCGGAATATCACTGTCGAGAATCCCCTGGTAACCGGCCGGTGCCGACTTGTCCCGGGCCGGCAGGTTGACCCATAACTGGACCATTTCCAATCGACCGCCGCGTTTGGCGAAGGCTTCGGAATGAAACTCCTCGTGGATGATCCCCGCAGCGGCGGTCATCCATTGCACGTCGCCCGGACCGATCACGCCGCCGGCACCGGTGGAATCGCGGTGTTCCACTTCACCGTCATAGACGATGGTCACGGTTTCAAAGCCGCGATGGGGATGCTGGCCAACGCCACGACGTTGGGTAGTCGGGGTGAAATCGGCAGGTCCAGCGTGGTCCAGCATCAGGAACGGGCTGATGTGCTGGCCCAGGTTGTCATAGGAAAACAGCGTGCGCACCGGAAAGCCATCGCCGACCCAATGGCCCCTGGGGCTGGTGTAGAGACCAAGAATCTTTTTCATGGGTACCTCCATCAATATGAGGCACAGCTTAGATTCAACTGATTTTTGGCGCTAGACGGTAAAAAAAAGCTTCATCGTTCCACTATTGGAACGATCATCCACAGGGCTCCGGGGGTGCTGGATTAATTTATATTTCGGACATAATATTAGACAAAATATTACGGTTGTAATTTTTCATACCCAGTCAAGGAGCCCGCCCATGCAGACCCCGAACCGCGACGTCACGCTCGCCCAATGGATCGCCGAGGAACAGGCCATGCGCGAGCGCCTGCAAGGTCCCGGCAGCCTGACCCTGGCCGAGGTCAGCCAATTGACTCCGGCCGAGTTCTTCAACGGCATCGGCAACGGCGAACTGCCCTCGCCACCGATCGGCAGCTTGCTGGACTTTATTCCCATCGAATGGTCCGAGGGCCACTTCGTGTTCCAGGGCACCCCGGACTCCCGCCACTACAACCCGCTGGGCATCGTCCATGGCGGCTACGCCGCGACCCTGCTCGACTCATGCATGGGTTGCGCCATCCACACCCGCCTGCAAAAGGGCCAGGGTTATACCACCCTGGACCTGCGCATCAGCTACGTGCGGGCCCTGACCGACAGCAGCGGGCCGATCCGCGCCGAGGGCAAGATCGTCCACCTCGGGCGCTCCACCGCCCTGGCCGAAGGACGGATCTATGACGTCGACGGCCGGCTTTATGCCACCGGGTCGACCACCTGCATGATTCTCCAACCGCGCGGCTGAGCAAGCGCCGCGCCCCTTGCTCCCTACCCCCAGGAGTTTCGCCATGACCTCCATCGTGATTGCCGGTTACGCCCGTTCCCCCTTTCATTTCGCGAAAAAAGGCGCCCTGATCGATATCCGCCCCGACGACCTCGCCGCCCAGGTGCTGCGTGGCCTGGTGGACAAACTCGGCCTCGACCCCGCCGAACTCGAAGACCTGGTCATGGGCTGCGCCTACCCGGAAGCCGAGCAAGGCATGAATATCGCCCGCATCGCCAGTTTCCGCGCCGGTTTCCCCGACAGCCTCGGCGGCGCGACGATCAACCGCTTCTGCGGCTCGTCCATGAGTGCCGTGCACTATGCCGCCGGGCAGATCCTGCTGGGGGCTGGCGATGCCTTCCTCTGCGCCGGGGTGGAGTCCATGACCCGGGTGCCCATGGGCGGCTTCAATATCTCGCCGAACCCGACGCTGATGCGCGACCACCCCGAGGTGTACATGCCCATGGGCTACACCGCCGAAGAAGTCGCGCGGCGCTACGACATTGGCCGGGCCGAGCAGGAAAGCCTGGCCGTCGAGTCCCATGCCAAGGCCAGCCGGGCTCGTGAACTGGGCCGCCTGGCGGACGAAATCATCGCCATCCAGACCGCGAACGGCTGGGTCAACGAAGATGGCTGCATTCGTCCGGGCACCAGCCTGGAAGGTTTGGGCGGATTGAAACCGGCGTTCGACGGCACGGTCACCGCCGGCACCGCCTCGCCCTTGACCGATGGCAGCGCCGCCGTGCTGGTGTGCAGTGAAACCTTCGCCCGCGAGCGCGGCTTGTCGATCCTGGCGCGGATCAAGGCGGTCGCGGTGGCCGGCTGCCCGCCGGAAATCATGGGCATGGGTCCGGTCCACGCGACCCGCAAGGTGTTGCAACGGGCCGGCTTGCAGATCGGCGATATCGACCTGGTGGAAATCAACGAAGCCTTTGCCAGCCAGTCACTGGCCTGCCTGCGGGAACTCGACCTGGATCGCGGCCGGATCAACCTCGACGGCGGCGCCCTGGCCATCGGTCATCCCCTGGGAGCCACCGGCGCACGTATCACCGGCAAGGCTGCGGCCCTGCTGCAACGTACCGGCGGGCGCTACGCCATTGCCACGCAATGCATCGCCGGCGGCCAGGGCATTGCGACGTTGCTTGAGGCCGTAGAAGCCTGACCCGAGACTCCGTTGATTCGTGCGCACGGGTAAAGAGTCCTTTTCCCCACCCCTACTTTTTCTCAAAGATAGGGATGGGGATACTCCTGCTCATTCCCACTGTCACTTCAGGAGTCACCCATGTCTGTTCCCGCCTTCGGCCTTGGTACCTTCCGCCTGCAAGGCCAGGTTGTCATCGACTCGGTCAGCACCGGCCTCGAACTGGGCTACCGGGTCATCGATACCGCGCAGATCTACGAAAACGAGGCCGAGGTCGGCCAGGCCATTGCCGCCAGCGGCATCCCCCGTGACGAGCTGTTTATCACCAGCAAGATCTGGATCGCCAACCTCGGCAAGGACGCGCTGATCCCCAGCCTCAAGGAAAGCCTGCGCAAACTGCAGACCGACTATCTGGACCTGACCCTGATCCACTGGCCATCGCCAGAAGACCAGGTGCCGGTCGCCGAATTCATGGGTGCGCTGCTGGAGGCCAGGCAATTGGGGCTGACCCGGCAGATCGGGGTTTCCAACTTCACCGTCGAGCTGATGCAGCAAGCCATTGCCGCCGTCGGTGCCGATCAGATCGCCACAAACCAGATCGAACTGCACCCCTACCTGCAGAACCGCAAGGTGGTGGCGGCGGCCCAGGACCTGGGCATCCGGATCACCTCCTACATGACCCTGGCCTATGGGGAAGTGCTGAAGGACCCGGTCATCCGCCAGATCGCCGAACAGCATCAGGCGACTCCGGCACAGGTGACCCTGGCCTGGGCCATGCAATTGGGTTATGCGGTGATTCCGTCGTCGACCCGACGCGAGAACCTGGCGAGCAATCTCAAGGCCCGGGAACTGCGCTTGAGTGGCGAGGAGATGGCAAAGATCGCCGGCCTCGAACGTGCCCATCGCCTGACCAGCCCAGCGGGTCTGGCGCCGAAGTGGGATTGAAGGCGCTCCCGTTGCATAACCTGTAGGAGCCGGCTTGCTGGCGATGAGGCCAGCAAGCCTTGCATCGCCTGAGCGGACGCCATCGCCAGCAAGCCGGCTCCTACAGGCCGTGTTTTCAGCGATATTCCAACCCGGGCAGCCGCCCCGCCTCAGATCAGTTGGTTGCGCTTGGCGAACTCCGCCAGCGCCACCACCGACTTGAGATTGAGCTTGTCGATCAAACGGGTCTTGTAGGTGCTGACCGTCTTGTCGCTGAGCAGCATCAGTTCGCTGATGTCCTTGTTCTTCATCCCCCGGGCGAGGTAACGCAGGATGCTCAGTTCGCGGTTGCTCAGGCTGTCGATCAGCACCGGCTCGGAAACGACGGCGCCCTGGCCCTGGGTATGCCCCTCCAGGCGCGGAAAGAAACTCTTGTTGAGCATCACCGCCTGGATCGCCAGGCGCAGCTCGATCAATTCGGCGGTCTTGGAGATATAGCCCATGGCACCGGCGCGCATGCAGCGCTCGGAGTAGAACTCCGGCGCCTGTTCGGTGAGCACCACCAGCTTGCTCGGCAGGTGCAGGTCAGTGAGCCGCTTGATCGCCTCCAGGCCATCGAGCCGGGGGATATTGAGGTCCATGACAATCAGGTCCGGCGCCAGCTCCCGCGCCAACTGCACCGCATCGACGCCGTTATCGGCCTCGGCAACGACCTGGAACCCCTCCTTTTCCAACAAGACCTTGATGGCCATGCGAATGAACGGGTGATCGTCAACTATCAGGGCTGTGCGCATTACAAATCCTCAAGAAGTACGCCAGCCACTGCTTGAGACGGGAACGTGCTTGCATCGAAAAAAATAGAGGGAAATAGCGAAATACAGTATAGGAAAATTCTCAATTCCTGCTGTGACTGGGCAGTAGACGTGCGGCCATCTCGGCCCATGGATGTCGAGCTCTGGGGATGAGGGCTGAACAAGGTCGGCCACTTTAGCGAGAGGTCTCGGGAGCATCTGTAGGGGAAATCCCAAGATGCCCGTCACTTCCAGGAAGCTTGCACGGATCCGGCAATAGGAGGCACCGACTGGGCGGTGCCCGCGCAGGTCGGCTCAGTCAGTGGTACTCGGGCTCCAGAATGCCTGCTGCACCATGCTTGAGGTCGACAGCCGCGCCACCAGCGCATCGAGTTCGTCGCCGTCCACCGAGGTGATCGCCAGGGTCGCTTCGATTTCCACTTCTTCGTCGCCGAAGGGCCGTACCTCGACGTCGCTGGCCGGGTAGTTACTGCGCTCCAGTTCCTTTTCCAGCAACGACAGCACGGTCTTCTGCTGGGCCCGTCGGACAATCAGGTAGAGGATATAGGTGACCTCCGCCGAGACCACGTCCAACGGCTGGCGGTTGATGTAGTTGACGATCGGCCGCAGCAAGGTGTTCGCCGCGAGGACGAACAAGGTCCCCAGCAGGGCTTCGAGGATCAGGTCGGCACCAGCGCAGGCACCGACCGCCGCCGAGGCCCAGAGGGTCGCGGCGGTGTTCAGGCCGCGGACATTGCCCTCCTCGCGCATGATCACCCCGGCGCCAAGAAAACCGATGCCGGAGACCACGTAGGCAACCACCCGTACCGCCCCTTCGGCGCCGCCCAGGCGGTTGGCCATATCGACGAAAATCGCCGCTCCCACCGCCACCAATACGTTGGTGCGCAGGCCAGCGGTGCGCTGGCGGTACTGGCGTTCAAAACCGATCAGGCCGCCGAGGATAAAGGCGGCGCTGAGGCTGACGAAGGTGTCGATCAGGGAATCGAGGTTGATGTTGTTCAGGGCTTGCATGAAGGTTCTCGTGTCTGCGGTATCCCCCTGTAGGAGCGTCGACCGGCTGCTCCTACAAAGGGTCGTGACGCAGACATAGCACATCCATATGAACAGGATGATGTCAGCACGCGCGACTCAGCTGACCTCCCACTGGCGCATCCGCACGCGGCAGTGTTTCATCGCATTCACGATGTGTTTTTCCACCAGGCTGCGGGAAATCCCCAGGCGCTCGGCGATCTCCGGGTGGGACAGGCCTTCGATCTTGCGCAGCGTGAAACTGTCGCGACACGGCCCGGACAGCTCCGCCAAGGCCCGCTGCAACATGTCCAGGCGCAGACCATGGTCCAGGGAGATTTGCGGCGACGGGCTGAAAAACCGCTCGTCGTTGTCGAGCACGTCCAGCGACTCGTTCTGGCGCACGTTATTGCGCCGGTGCTCATCGATCACCAGGTTCATCGCGGTCCGATAGAGAAACGCCCGCGGTTGCCCTATCGGGGTCTCGCTCGAACGTTCGAGCACCCGCAGGTAAGCGTCGTGCACCAGGTCTTCGGCCGTCTGGCGATTGCCCAGCCGGGCATTGAGGAAACACACCAGCTCGCGGTAGTAGCTTTCCAACCTGACTCCTGTCCGCACACCCGGCGGGGCTGTCCTTGAGCCTGATCGGCAGCGTCCGGCTCGGGACCTCATGATAATGGCTGTTTGAAGCAGGCGTAATTTATAATAATTCTCATATAGATTCAAAGACCCAAGAACAAACCCGCGCAAATACCACGAAAAAGTCCTCGGCCCAGGCTTAAATTCACACTCCGACCTCTCGTCTATCTTGCAGCTCCCGTGTTTGTCGCCCGGCGACAACGAGCGCCGCGGCGCCCCCAGGTGCCCGTCGGCGTGGTCACGGATCGACTTTCCATCGGCTGGAACCCTGCATGAACCGTCCCCGACGCACCCGCCGCGCCCTGTTTGTCACGCTTTGCCTGATCCCCGTCGTCGCCCTGGCCGCCTGGCAGATCCTGCCCCCGGGGCGTGATCGCTTCGCCACTGTCACGGTCACTCGCGGCGACATCGAAAGCAGCGTCACCGCCCTCGGCACCCTGCATCCGCGTCGTTACGTCGACGTCGGGGCCCAGGCTTCCGGACAGATCCACAAGATCCGCGTCGAAATCGGCGATCAGGTCAAGGAAGGTCAGTTGCTGGTGGAAATCGACCCGTCGACCCAGCAGGCCAAGCTCGATGCCGGTCGTTATTCGATTGAAAATCTCAAGGCCCAGTTGCAGGAACAACGCGCCCTGCACGACCTGGCCCGGCAGAAGTACCAGCGCCAGCAACAGCTCAGCGCCGGCGGTGCCACCCGCAGCGAAGATGTACAGGCGGCCGAGGCCGAGCTGCGCACCACCCAGGCGCGCATCGACATGTTCCGTGCGCAGATTCTCCAGGCCCAGGCCAGCCTGCGCAGCGACGAGGCGGAGCTGGGTTATACGCGCATCTATGCGCCCATGAGCGGCACCGTGGTCGCCCTTGATGCCCGTGAAGGCCAGACCCTCAACGCCCAGCAACAGACGCCGCTGATCCTGCGCATCGCCCGGCTGTCACCGATGACGGTCTGGGCGGAAGTCTCGGAGGCCGACATCGGCCACGTCAAAGCCGGCATGCACGCCTACTTCACCACCTTGAGTGGCGGCAGCCGGCGTTGGACCAGCACGGTCCGGCAGATTCTCCCGGTGCCGCCCAAACCCCTGGAAGCCGGCAGCCAGAGCAGCAGCAGTGCCAGCAGCAGTAGCAAAAGCGGCAGCTCGCGGGTGGTGCTTTACACCGTGCTACTGGATGTCGACAACGCCGACCAGGCGCTGATGGCGGACATGACCACCCAGGTGTTCTTCGTCGCCGACCAGGCGCAGAACGTCCTCACCGCGCCGATCGCCGCCCTGCAAGGCGACTCGCGGGCACCGCTGCAGACCGCCCGGGTGGTCGGCAGCAATGGCGATATCCAGACGCGCCAGGTGCGCACCGGTATGAGTGACCGGCTGCGGGTGCAGATCCTCGACGGACTGGCCGAGGGCGACCATCTGCTGATCGGTCCCGCGACCGGCAGTGGAGGTTGAATGCAAACGCCACTGATCGACCTGCAGGACATCCGCAAGGCCTATGGCGGCGGCGACAGTCCCGAGGTGCAGGTGCTGCGCGGCATCGACCTGAGGATCCATGCCGGCGAATTCGTCGCCATCGTCGGCGCCTCAGGCTCGGGCAAATCGACCCTGATGAATATCCTCGGCTGCCTCGACCGGCCGACCTCCGGACGCTACCTGTTCGCCGGTGAAAACGTCGCCGAACTCGACAGTGACGCCCTCGCCTGGCTGCGCCGCGAGGCCTTCGGTTTCGTGTTCCAGGGCTATCACCTGATTCCTTCCGGCTCGGCCCGGGAAAACGTCGAGATGCCGGCGATCTACGCCGGCACCCCGGCCGCCGAGCGCCAGGCCCGTGCCGCCGCCCTGCTCGATCGCCTGGGCCTGGCCAGCCGTAGCGGCAACCGCCCGCACCAGTTGTCCGGCGGCCAGCAACAACGGGTATCGATTGCCCGGGCACTGATGAACGGCGGTCATATCATTCTCGCCGACGAACCCACCGGCGCCCTCGACAGCCACAGCGGCGCCGAAGTCATGGCCCTGCTCGACGAACTGGCCAGCCAGGGCCATGTGATCATCCTGATCACCCACGACCGCGAAGTCGCCGCCCGGGCCAAACGGGTCATCGAAATCCGCGACGGCCTGATCATCAGCGACAGTGCCCACGACAACCCCGAACGCCAGCGTGGCAACGACCCCGTCGCCCTGCAGGCGATCGACCTGCGCCAACGCCTGAGTGACGGCAGCGCCTACCGTGGCGCCTGGAAAGGCGAGCTGGTGGACGCCGTACAGGCGGCCTGGCGGGTGATGTGGATCAACCGCTTTCGCACTGCCCTGACCTTGCTCGGCATCGTCATCGGCGTCGCCTCGGTGGTGGTGATGCTCGCGGTTGGCGAAGGCAGCAAGCGCCAGGTGATCGCGCAGATGGGCGCTTTCGGCTCGAACATCATCTACCTCAGCGGCGCACCGGCCGCGCCACGGGCGCCGTTGGGGATCGTCAGCCTGGACGACGTGGCGGCGCTGGCGGAACTGCCCCAGGTGAAAATGATCATGCCAGTCAACGGTGCCGACGCCGTGGTGCGCTTCGGCAACCTCGACCACACCGCCTATGTCGGCGGCAACGACACGCAGTTTCCGTCGATCTTCAATTGGCCGGTGGTCGAGGGCAGCTACTTCACCCAGGCCGATGCCGACTCCGGCGCGGCCGTGGCGGTGATCGGCCACAAGGTCCGCGACAAACTGCTCAAGGAGGTGGCCGACCCCATCGGCCAGTACATCCTGATCGAAAATGTGCCGTTCCAAGTGGTCGGCGTGCTCCAGGAAAAAGGCGCCACCTCTGGCGAGACCGACAGCGACGACCGCGTGGCGATCCCCTACTCGGCCGCCAGTGTCCGGCTGTTCGGCACCCACAATCCGGAATACGTGGCCATCGCCACCAGCGACGGGCGCAATGTCCGCGACGCCGAGAAAGCCATCGACCAGGTGATGTTGCGCATGCACGACGGCCGCCGGGATTTTCGCCTGACCAACAACGCCGCGATGATCCAGGCCGAGGCCCGTACCCAGAACACCCTGTCGCTGATGCTCGGCTCGATTGCCGCCATCTCCCTGCTGGTAGGGGGAATCGGCGTGATGAACATCATGCTGATGACCGTGCGCGAACGCACCCGGGAAATCGGCATCCGCATGGCCACCGGTGCCCGCCAGCGCGACATCCTGCGCCAGTTTCTCACCGAGGCGGTGATGCTCTCGGTGGTCGGCGGCCTGACCGGCGTGGCCCTGGCCCTGGCGGTCGGCGGCGTCCTGCTGCTGGCCAAGGTCGCCGTGGCGTTTTCCCTGAGCGCCGTGATCGGCGCCTTTGCCTGCGCCCTGGTCACCGGCGTCCTCTTCGGCTTTATGCCGGCCCGCAAAGCTGCCCGGCTCGACCCGGTCACAGCGCTTACCAGTGAATGATCGAATCCATGAAACCGCGTTTTTCCCTGTTGACCATTTGCCTGCTGCTCAATGCCTGCGGCGGGCCCGCACCGCGTTCCGACAACGCAACGCCAGCGCCGGCCCACTGGCAGTTCGAAACACAACACAGTGCCCAACAGACCAGCGCCCTCTGGTGGCAACGCTTTGGCAGTGCGGAACTGGACCGGTTGATCGAACAGGCCCGCGTCGACAGCCATGACCTTGCCGCCGCCCTCGCCCGGGTGCGCCAGGCCCAGGCCACGGCGGTGATCGCCGGTGCCCCGCTGCTGCCGCAAGTGACCCTGGGCCTGGATGCCAGTCGTAGCCAGTTGCTGAACAACCGGGACAATGCCGACAGTGACAACGACAGCAAAAGTTATGGCGCGAACCTCAGCGCCAGCTACGAGGTGGACTTCTGGGGAGGGGTGGCCGCCGCCCGCGACAGCGCCGTGCAGAGCCTGCGCGCCAGCGAGTATGACCGGGCGACAGTGGAACTGACACTGCTCGGCGGCGTTGCCGACCAATATGCCCGCACCCTGTCCGCCCGCGAGCAGGAGGCTATTGCCGGGTTGAACCTGAGCAATGCCCGGCGGGTGCTGGAACTGGTCCAGACCCGCTATGACTCGGGCTCGGCCACGGCGCTGGAACTGGCCCAGCAAAAGAGCCTGGTGGCCAGCCAGGAGCGACAATTGCCGCTGGTGCGCCAGCAGGCCGGCGAGTCGCTGATCACCCTGGCGGCGTTGCTCGGCCAACCGGTCCAGAGCTTGCGGATCGGCGCCCAGCCGTTCAGCAGCCTGAGCTGGCCGTCGATTGATGCCGGCGTACCGAGCGAGTTACTGCGTCGACGTCCGGATATTGCCCGGGCCGAAGCGCAACTGGCGGCGGCGCAGGCGGATGTCGAGGTGGCGCGAGCGGCCTTGTTGCCGAAGCTGACCCTGGGGGCCGGCCTGGGTTCGGAGTCCACCCGGGCCGCCGATGCCTTGCGCACGCCGTTCTACACCTTGAGTGCCGGCCTGCTCGCACCGGTCTTCAACAACGGCCGCCTGCGGGCCGAGCGCGACCGGGCCACGGCGCGCCAGGAAGAATTGCTGGAAAGCTACCGGGGCGCGATCGTCAACGGTTTCGCCGATGTGGAAAAAGCTCTGAACAGTATCAGCGGCCTTGATCAGCAACGGCGTTGGCAGGATGAAGAACTGAAACAGGCGCAACGGGCCTTCGAGATTGCCCAGAGCCGTTATCAGGCCGGGGCGGAGGATTTGCTCACGGTGCTGGAAACCCAGCGCACGCTGTATGCGGCCCAGGACCAGAACGTGCAACTGCGGCTGTCGCGGGTGCAGGCCAGTATTGCGTTGTACAAGGCCCTCGGTGGCGGCTGGCAGGCACCCGAGGGACTTTCAGCCAAGGATATTTGAAGCCGAACGCGGTCCTGTGACGAGTATCAGAGCAATCGATCCTTGATCGACAGGTGCCGCGCATACCAGGGCCGACGTGGCACCCGGCGCAACAACCCGGCCAGGTCCTTCTCCGGGGTAAAGGTAATCCGCAGGGCCAGCTTCATGGTCTCCGGGTCCATCTCCACCGTCTTGCCCATGCTCAATCCCGGCGTGGTGCTGCAACCATGAGTGGTCGGACCGAGCCAGGGATCGTCCACTTCCACCCAGCGCCCCGGGGTAAACCAGGGCACGCCATTGACCTCCAGGCGCGCGACTTCCCCCGGGTGAAAACGCTCGTGCGCCCGGAACCAGTCCTCCAGCCGATCATCGATCCAGCCATGGAACATCCAGAACACCGGGTTCACATGGGAGGAAAACGGGTCGCCGAGAAAATCGTTCTGCGGCGTGAACCAGCGCGGGGCAAAGTCGGTGAACTCCCGCGCCATGGGCACCGGCGCACCATTGGAAGGATCGCGCGCCACCGAGGCCCAGCGCATATGCAACCAGTCATGCAGCCCCAGCTCGACCTCGGAACCGAACTGGCCCAGGGTCAGGCGGGACAGATAACGCGGATCGCTGTAACGCGACTCCCAGGCCTGGAAGTTGCTGTGCCAGGTCTCGGCACTCTTGATATCGCTGACCCATTGGCTGTAGTCGTCGTCACCGCTGGCCAGCCAGGTCGGCGGCACGGCGCAGCCATCCTGGTTATCGAAATAACGGGCAAAGCCCTGGCGATCACGTTCCAGCTCCGGCTGCGGCAGCGGGAACCGGCGCCAGGACGGCAAGGGCTGCATCGAGCGGGCCATTTGCAACATATGCCGGTGCATGAAGAAAAAGTCGATGCCCGAGCCGTTGCGATCCTTGCGCGGCCCACGGGCATCACGCTCCTTGTCCCGGGGCCCGGGCTGCCAGCCGATACCGCGCAAGCCGTTGCGTTTGTCTTCGGAGAGGGTGTGCCACTTGTCCCGGGAGGCATGCCAGAGCTGGTGGAACAAGCGATGCTCGGGGGACACCAACCTGGCCAGCAGCGCCGCGTCCAGGCCGATACGCTCACGGGCCTCGGGAAACACCTGCTTGACCGCGACAAAGCGGTTGTCCAGTTGCGCCAGGGCCTGCGGTCGGTCCAGGCGCTCGACATGACCACTCAAGGTGCCGCTGCCGGCATTGCCGAAGGTGGCCCAGACTTCGTCCAGGACCAGGCTGAATTCATACAGCGGCAGCTCGGCGGCGCCCTGGCTCAAACGCCAGAACAAACGGGAACCGTCGCTGGCGGCAAGATCGCCGACCAGCCGCCAACGGGGTTCGGCATCGGCCCGCAGCGCCTGCGCGGTATCGATAAAACCACGCAGGCCACGACCTCGCGGGGCGATATCGATAAACAGTTCCAGGCCGTCCAGCGGCAGGCCCTCCAGGCCCGCGTCGCGGCCTTCGAAGCGCAGGCTCCAGACCCCGCGCAGGTTGTTGGCCAGGCGCTGGCCGGCCGTATCGAGCAGATCGACCGTGGCCTCGCCCGGCGTGACGGGCTCCTTGTCCCGGGTCAGTTCGCGGTGCGCGTAATAAGCCGCGGGAACAACCACGCCCGTGAGCGCCAGGCCCGCCATGAAGCCTCGTCGAGAAATCGTCATCGCCCTACCTGTGTCAGCCCTGAAGCAGGCTTTATCCAAGCTAGAACGTTGCACCCTGTAGGAAATTTAGCGGGGCGAGCCGCCTAAATTGGAACCTGCGCCATCCGTTCTTCCCAGATAGCAACATCGGCAAACCACAATGAGATGGCAATGATAAAACCGCGTTCGAAAAAGGCGCTCTACATCGGCCTGCCCCTGGCCCTGGGGCTCTGCGCAGCCGCAGCCTGGCTGACCTGGGACCTGTGGCCCAACCCCGGTTATTCGCTGAAGGTCATGAAGCAGGCCGACGAGCTGCAGGACCGGATCATCAGCTTCGACAGCCATATCACCGTGCCCCTGACCTTCGGCACCGAAGGCCGCGAAGCCGACAAGGACGGCAGCGGCCAGTTCGACCTGGCCAAGACCGGCCGCGGACGGCTGTCCGCCGCCGCGCTGACGGTGTTCGGCTGGCCGGAAATCTGGAACGGGCCGAATGCCCCGCACCGGCCCACCGCCGGTTTTGTCGAGGAAGCCCGCAAACAGCAGGAAGTGCGCTACCAGATCATCAGCGGCCTGGTCCGCGACTTCCCCAACCGCGTCGGCATCGCCTACAGCCCCGACGATATGCGCCGCCTGCATGGCGAAGGCAAGTTCGCGATCTTCATCAGCATGCTCAATGCCTACCCCCTGGGCCACGACCTCGATCGCCTGGACCTGTGGGCCGCGCGCGGCATGCGCATGTTCGGCTTCAGCTACGTGGGCAACAACGACTGGGCCGATTCCTCGCGCCCGTTGCCGTTCCTCAACGACACGCCGGACGCCCTCGACGGCCTCTCCGAGATCGGCAAGCAGGCCGTGCACCGCCTCAACGACCTGGGGGTGATCATCGACGTCTCGCAGATGTCGACCAAGGCCCTGGAGCAGGTCAGCCAGTTGAGCCGCACGCCGATGGTCGCCTCTCACTCGGCGCCCCGCGCCCTGGTGGATATCCCGCGCAACCTCAGCGACAAGGAAATGCAGCTGATCAAGAACAGCGGCGGCGTGGTCCAGATCGTCGCGTTCCCGGCCTATCTGCGGCCGCTGAGCCAGCGCACCCAGGACAAGCTCAACAGCCTGCGCAAGCGTTTCGACCTGCCGCCCCTGCCCAACCTGGCTATGGCCCTGATGCCCGGCGACCCGATCATCACCGTCTGGCCGGAACAGCGCTTCGGCGAATACGCCAGTGCCCTCTACGCCATTCTCGACGAGGAACCCAAGGCCGACCTCAAGGACTTCGGCAACGCCATCGACTATGCGGTGAAGAAGATCGGTATCGATCACGTCGGCATCAGTTCCGACTTCAACGACGGCGGCGGCATAGACGGATTCAAGGATGTCAGCGAGGCGCGCAATGTCACCGCCGAGCTGCTTGATCGCGGTTACTCCGAAGCCGATATCGCCAAGCTCTGGGGGGGCAACTTCCTGCGGGTCTGGGACCAGGTGCAGAAAGCCGCCCGCCCCGGCACCCCGCCACCCACCGCCACGCTCTCGCGCCAGTGAATTTCCCCATGACCGATCGTAGAACCTTTCTCAAGCAAGCCGGCGTACTCGCCGCCGGCCTGCCCCTGGGCGCCAGCCTGAATGCTTTGGCCGCCAGCCCGGCCACGTCGGCAAATCCGGCGTTGTCCACGGACAAGTGGAGCGGGTTGCGCCAGCTGTTCGACCAGGACCCCGACTACCTGCACTTCTCCAATTTCCTGGTGACCTCCCACCCGCGCCCCGTGCGCGAGGCCATCGAGCAGCACCGCGCCGCCATCGACCGCAACCCGGGCCTGGCCATGGACTGGGACCTGCAGGAAACCTGGAAACGCGAAGCCCAGGTGCGCCTGTGGGCCGGGCGCTACCTCAAGGCCGAGCCCGGGCAGATCGCCCTGACCGGCAGCACCACCGAGGGCCTGGCGATGATCTACAGCGGCCTTCATGTGCGCCCCGACCAGGAAATCCTCACCACCGAACACGAACATTATTCGACCCGCAATCTCTTGCGCCTGCGCAGCGAGCGCGAAGGTACCCGGGTGCGCAAGATCAGCCTGTTCAAGGACGCGGCGCTGGTGTCGGTCGACGAGGTGATCGGCAATATCGACCGCGCGATCAAACCTGAAACCCGGGTGCTCGGCATGACCTGGGTGCAATCGGGCAGCGGGGTGAAACTGCCGATCGGCCAGATCGGCCAGCTGGTCGCCGAACACAATCGCCAGCGCGACGACAAGGACCGGATCCTCTACGTGGTCGACGGCGTGCACGGTTTTGGCGTGGACAACCTCGATTTCCCGGACATGCACTGCGACTTCTTTATCGCCGGCACCCACAAGTGGATGTTCGGCCCGCGCGGCACCGGCATCGTCTGCGCCCGTTCGCAACAGGTCAGGGACGTCAGCCCGCTGCTGCCGACCTTCTCCGAAGACACCAACTTCGCCACCTCCATGAGCCCCGGCGGCTACCACGCCTTCGAACATCGCTGGGCGCTGGACAAGGCTTTCGAACTGCACCTGCAACTGGGCAAGGCCGAGGTCCAGGCGCGTATCCAGCAGTTGAACAGCCTGATCAAGCAACGCCTGCAGGCCGACCCGCGGATCGAACTGGTCACGCCGATAAACCCCGAACTGTCCGCCGGCTTCAGCTTCTTCCGGGTCAAGGGTCAGGACAGCGACAAGGTCGCCGCCTACCTGATGCGCAACAAGGTGGTGGTCGATGCGGTGGATCGCGATGTCGGTCCGGTCGTGCGGACGGCGCCGGGCCTGCTCAACAACGAGGCCGAGATCGACCGCTTCATGGCCCTGCTGGGCAAACAGTTGTGACCGCCAACACTTTCTGATTCCCATTTCTTGCCTGCGAGAATTTTCATGAAACGCCACCTGTTCGCTTCCCGGCCTCGCGCCTACCTCTGGCCCGCCCTGATCCTCAGCGCCCTGCTCGGCGCCTGGCTACCGAACGCGGCCCTCGCCGCCGCCCCGTCGCTGCCGGGCAAGGTGTTCAAGGACTGCAAGGATTGCCCGGAAATGGTCGTGCTGCCCGCCGGTACTTTCACCATGGGCACCCCCGAGGACGAAGTCGGCCGCGAAGCGGATGAAGGTCCGATGCACCCGGTGACCTTCAAGAAAGCCTTCGCCGTCAGCCGCTTCCAGGTCCTCAGCGGTGAGTGGAAGGCCTATATCCATGACACCGGCTACAAGATGCCGGACGGCGATACCCGTCCCGGTCGCGAATGCCTGGCCGGCCAGCCGCGCTACCCCCAGGGCGACCGGCAACCGGCGGTGTGCATGGACGCCCATGAAGCCCAGGCCTATGCCGACTGGCTGTCGAAAAAGACCGGGAAAAAATACCACCTGCTCAGCGAGTCGCAACGCGAATACGCGGTACGTGGCGGCACCAGCGGGCCGTTCCCCTTCCCGTTCGACAAGGACAAGGGCTACAGCATCGCCGAGCACGCCAACACCTACGGCCCGGCGGATGGCTTCAGCTACACATCGCCGGGCGGCAGCTTCCCGCCGAACGCCTATGGCGTCTATGACGGCCACGGCAATGTCTACGAGTGGACCGCCGATTGCTACGTCGACAGCTATGTCGGCGCACCCGCCGACGGCAGCCCGCGCCTGGACAGCAAGGAGTGCGAGGACCGCCGGGTGATTCGCGGCAACGACTGGACCGAAGCGCCGGTGTTCTCGCGCTCGGGCAATCGCAATGAACGCAGCGCCATCACCCGTGGCGACTGGCTGGGTTTCCGCATCGCCCGCGAGCTCTAAATCCCGACCCCATCGACTCGTCTACAGAGTTCAAGGCGCCTTCCGGGGCGCCCGCTTCCACAGCCCCTTCACGAGTAGCCCCCATGCCTGCCCCAGCCCCAAGTCTCGCCCGGGAAACCTTCAGGATCCTCAAGCCGTTCTGGCTGCTGGTCGTACTTTCGGCCGTATTGGGGATCGTCAGCGGCCTCAGCGTCACCGGCCTGCTGGCCACCGTCAAC